>ERZ826613.752-NODE-752-length-44949-cov-4.909453_pt1 | contig 44949 bp, 63 predicted proteins | sample MGYA00519925_ERZ826613 | MGnify/ENA primary metagenome ERZ826613 (study PRJEB31778, sample SAMEA3449236) | human gut metagenome | biome: human gut; feature: human-associated habitat; material: faeces | place: United Kingdom | collected 2010/2012 ... | reverse complement strand
CTTGTTTTAATCAATTTTCTTTTTACGGTTTTACCCCAACTATTGACATAGAGCCAAAAATACTTTGGGCAAAAGAAAAAGATCGACAGCTGAATAATCTCAACTGTCGATCCGATATATCCGAAATATAATTTTCAGTTTTAGTAGCACCAGCTATGTGTTGCATTGGGCTGCGAATTTATACCACCGCAAACCATCGGTCAACGAGCAGTGTCGTCCTGTCCCTTAATGCTTTTACTCTCTGCCTAACCTTTTGCTAAGCCATAACCACACCTGCGGTTAAGGAGCCAATAGCTAAACTGCTGAAGCTTTTGAAATATGTAAAGCTAATTACACCTTTCAACACCAATATTTAATTGTAGCTATAGCACAGCCACGGCATATGTATTCCTCTCATATACTATGTACTTTTTGAACTTTAGATAAAGATGAACATAATTAGTGCGCTGCTATTACTTTCTATATCTATGACCGTTCATGCTATTTACAATACACTTTGCTTTAGCTGTACTTTTTTGGCTTTTGCTATGTGACAAAAGCCGTTTGAAAATGCAGGTTCCATTTCGCCCATAGGACTAAGCCCCTTTCACTAAAGATATTGCTAAAAAAGTTTACCGAGTATTACATTGGACCATACCTCGTAATTAATATTTGGGTCAGTCTAAAATAAACTTCTCATTGGAGTAAACCTCACTTAAAAAATATTTAAGCTTTGCTTAAGCTTCGCTTAATTAACTGCTTTGTTACTTAAACTATCTCATCGGTCTGTACCTCTTTCTTAATATGTCTATATTATAACAGGTATTTTAGAAATGTCAATACTTTTTTTTAAGATTTTTGAAAATTTTTATTCATTTGTTGAAAACAACCAAATTTAGACCGTTTTTATAAATTTCATAATTTTTCACTTGACTTATAGAATTAAAATGGTAAAATAGCTTTAAAGAGATGAAAGGAATGATATAAATGAGAAATGAAAATGAAAATGAAGATATAGAGCTAATAACCCTGGTTGACGACGACCATGTTGAGCATACCTTTGAGATTATAGACGCCTTAGAGTATGAAGGAGACTCCTACTACGCTTTGCTTCCTGTATATGATGATGAAGAAGATCAACAGGAGGACGAGGGTGAGTATTATATTTTCCAGACTGTTGAAGAGGACGGCGATGAGTTCTTGCTTGAGGTTGAGGACGATGCTCTGCTTGACAAGCTTGCAGCAGAATTTGAAAAACGCTTTGATGAGCTATTCGACGGTACCGAAGAGGAATAACAGCTCTTTTCGTTGCATATAATATAATTGCAGATTTGTTAAGTTAATTTCCTGCTTAACGCGTGATTGGTGCTAATATAACCCTACACTTTTCTTATAGGGAGCTTAATCTTTGGCAGTGGTTTGCAGACCTCCCGTGTACACCTTGATGTATGCGGAAGCTGGGAGCAATAAAGCTGACAAGAAGCGCCCACCTGGCTATTTAGTAGGCAGGTTATAACAAAGCATCTAACGGTTAAGCGGGTTATTTTTTTACATTTTAATTTACTATCGAATAAGATAATTGAGAATTTTTCTCCGCTTTGCGGGGTGTGCAATGCAGCCCTGTCAAGGCGGAGCTTTTTATAGCCAAAACGCCCGCAGCAGCAAAACTCGCCTTGTGACTTTAACTCCAAAGCCTGCAATGCAACTTTATAAGGCTTATCTGTAAGCCCTGCTTTCAAAGCAAAAAAATGCACCCAAGGGCATTCAGCCCTTTTGGGTGCGTTTTATAAAATCGTATTTATTCAGCTTAAATTACTTTGAACCGGAGGAAGCAGCACTTGTAGCCGCCTCTGTAGCAGGCTCTGTAATATAATTTGTGCAAGGATACTTCTCGATAGCGGCTGTGTTTACCTCGCATTTAACCTTTTTAGCCTGCTCCTTCACATCCTTTTGGAATTCCTCGCTCTTCATATTTACAAGTACGGAATAGCGTGTATTTTCATCAGACGCCAGCTTCTTTGCCTCGTCCTTAATGCTTCCTCTGTATAACAGGTAGCAGGTAGCACTGTCGCCGCCCTCGCCTACAGTAATATACTTAGCCTGTCCGTCCTTTAAGCCTTCTAATGTCTTTTCAATATCTTCACCAAGTCCGGCTTTCTTTAAGATATTTGTTGCTGTAATTGTTGGATCGGTCTTAATATTATAGTCCTTCATATAAACCTTAACCTCGTCCTCGTATGAAGTACCCTTGTTAATATCGGCCGCATATTTTTCAAGGTCGGATTTTATTTTCTTAATATCAGCATCACTCTTTTTTGTGTTTTTAGACTGATTGTTGCTGTCCGTAGATGTGTCATACAGCGGTACAGACAGGTAGCTGTAATTTACATAATTGTCCTCATAATACTTTTGCATATCGGCTGTGCTTACTTCCTTTTCGCCGCCCTCGCCATATATACTTTTAAATATGGCCTCCAGCTTTGCGGAATTTTCATAGCCGGCAGATACAAAGGAATCCTTGTTTACGCCAAGCTTCTCAAAAACAGTTTTGTAGTATGTCCAGTAGGAATCGGCGTTTTTCTTGTATGAAGAAATTTCTTCAGCTGTAAGCGAGAGCTTTTTATCCTCAAAGGTCTTGTTTACATATATGTAGTTCTTGCAGGCATCCTCTGTAACCTGGGCAATATACTCTTTAGCCGTTACCTCCTTACCGTCGTCATTCTTCAGCTTTTGGCTAAGAAAATCGCCGGTACCGTTTTTAACCTTTTGTGAAGCAGCTGTAAATGCACTGTAGTTATAGTAAATGTAACCGCCTATAGAAAGTGTAGACGAGTTGTCCTTATATGACCAGGACAAGTCCTGTGGATAGCTGCCGAAAATTGTAGCTTGTGTACAGCCTGCCAGTGCAGAGCCTGCTATAAGTGCAGCTGCAGCTACTGCAACTGACCTTTGTAATATTTTCATTGGAATACAGTCCTTTCTAACAGATACATATTCACACCCTGCTGTACAGTGCGCCTGTGCGCCCGCATATTTGCCTATTGCCGCAGGGTATTAGTATTAACCTAATTATTATACACTCTTTGTTGGTTTTTGTCTATGGAATTTTTCAAGATTATCCACATTTTCACATAATAATTTGCACATAAAAAACCGCCGGTAAAAACCGACGGTTAAAAATACAAAATATCAGTCGCTTGTGTATGGCAGCAAAGCAATGTGTCTTGCTCTCTTAATAGCAACTGTAAGCTCACGCTGGTGACGAGCACATGTACCTGTTACTCTTCTTGGAAGAATCTTAGCTCTTTCAGAAACATAACGGCGAAGTCTAGCTACATCCTTATAGTCGATATTCTCAACCTTATCCACGCAAAAAGCACAAACCTTTCTGCGACCCTTGCGGCCGCCACGGCGGTTTTCTCTCTCCGGTCTATCAGCCATTTTTATCGCTCCTTTATATAGTCTACAGCATACGCTGTGTTAGTTAAAATCAGAATGGAAGGTCGTCGTCACTTGGCAGCTCCTCAAAATCCTCAGGCATACCGCTTGTATATGCACCGGCTGTATTCTGCTGTGCAGGCGGCTCCTGTGGTGTAGGAACACCATAATTACCGTAGCTTCCGTTTGATGACCTTTCTCTTCTGTCCCCTGTAAAGTAAACATTGTCCGCAATAACCTCGGTAACAGAACGGTTGTTGCCGTCTCTGTCCTGATAGGTTCTGCTTTGCAATGAACCGTCGAGGGCAATCAGTTGACCTTTTGCGAAATATCTGCACAAAAATTCTGCAGTTTGTCGCCAGGCAACTACATTTATAAAGTCTGTTTGACGCTCTGCACCCTGCTTAACATAGTTGCGGTCAACCGCTACAGTAAAGCTGCATACAGATATGCCCGAGCCTGTTGTTTTAAGCTCCGGCTCTGCAACCAAACGACCCATCAATACTACTTTATTCAACATTAAATATCATCTCATTTCGCCAAAGTTACAACCATTCGTTCGTGTTTTCATTTTAAAAATTACTCAGCGTCTTTCTTAACGATTAGAGATCTTAGAACGCCGTCTGTAATCTTGTATCTTCTGTCAAGCTCTGCCGGAAATTCAGCCTCGCTTGTGAAGTTAAACAGAACATAATAGCCCTCAGCCTCTTTGTTGATTAAATAAGCAAGTCTGCGCTTACCCCATTCATCAACGCTGTCTAATGTTGCATTTTCAGAGATTAGAGCCTTAAACTTCTCGATTAGGGACTGAATACCCTCTTCGCCAAGCTTCAAAGAAATAACCAATACTGACTCGTATGCACCCATTGTTTCTGACATCTTCGTTGCACCTCCTTTTGGACATTTGGTCCCTTTTTCGGGGACAAGGATTTTTACTATTACGCATATTTCTACACGCATAACATAGTTATTTTACCAAACCGCTGCTGCTTTGTCAACACATAAAACAGCTTATTTTTTATAATATGCTGCAAATTTTTTTAATGCCGTTTCACCGTCGGACAATATTGACGCCTTTAGCTCTACCAAGCTGCCAAACTTCGCCTCGCTTCTTACAAAATCGAGCAGCTGTATTTCTATGGTTTTTCCGTACAGACTGCCGCACTCTATTTTAGGCATCCAGGTTTCTGCAAGAGGAGCCTCGCCGGTGCATATGGTAGGCTTAATGCCGATGTTGGTTACGCCGCACACAGGCTCGCTGTCTTTACTAAGCCTTACGGCACTTACATACACGCCAAAGCGTGGCATAATAAGCTCCTGCGGTATAGGCTGGTTAAATGTAGGTGTTCCAAGGCGTCTGCCTATTTGCTTGCCCTTGCATACCGGCAGCGTATATGAATACTCCCTGCCAAGCATTTTGGTAACATCTGCAATTCTGCCCTGCTTTAGGTAGTGGCGGATACGGGTGGAGCTTATAGGCTCGTCGTTATACATTGCCGGCGGAAGTGAAACCACCTCAATGTCATATTCACTGCACAGGTCACGCAGTGTTTCGCTGTTGGCTGTGCCGCCGCTGCCAAAATGGTAATTAAAGCCGCAGTAAACACGCTTTGCATTTAACTGCTTATGAAGAACCTGACTAACAAAGTCCTGTGCAGACATATTCATTATCTTTGTAAAGTCTAAGCTGAACATATGCTCCACGCCCAGCTCCTCCATATATCTCTGTTTAGAGCTGCTGTCTGTCAGATATGGTATTTTTTTGCCGGTAATAACCGATACAGGGTTTTGACTAAAGGTGACAACTGCAGGAGAAAGTCCCTTTTGCCGGCATTTCACCGCATTTCCTATAACCAGTCGGTGTCCCTTGTGTATGCCGTCAAAATGGCCCAGAGCAACAGCGGTGCTGCACTCAAGGGGCTGAATATTATTGTATACAATCATTTTAATTTCCTTTTTCTGCCTTAGTTTGTTTAAACAGTATCTTCATTTCGAGTACAGATATTATTACAGAGGTCACTATAAGCACTATGTCAATAGTACAGAAAAGCGAAAAGCTGTCTTGCAGCAGCTGCTTTTTGGGGTTAATCTCCATTGTAATAAATGTAACAACACTTTTTATGAAGTTATTTTCCAGACTAAGAGAATTATTGGCAGACGACAGCTCAACATTAAGTGCAAAGGTGAAAAATACGCTTATCAACAGCAAAAAGAGAAACAAGCCCGTAAACACAGGGATTTTCGGTTTGTTGATAAGATAATATACCAGTGTAGCTACGAGTGTGGCTGATATAATAATAATTAATATAGGGCTTATTACCATATTTATCTAACCTGCCTTCGTTTTTATTTATTAACAAGCTCAGCAAAAAGCTCTATAAATTATAACATAAATAAATACATTATAAAATACCTTTTTTCAGCAGCATAGCTGTTTTTAAAACTGCCGTTTGGGTTTTGCTGTCCTTTATTTCGTTATTAAGCACCATTTCAACCGCCGTGTCAATATTAATAGGAATAATATCAAGAAATTCGTCCTCGTCGGGGCAGTCCTGACCAAGCGATTCTATGCGGCAGAAAAACAGGTGAATTACCTCGGCTGTATAGCCCGGCGATGGGTAAAGCTCGCCTAGCGACCTGTAGTCCCTGCCAACTGCACCTACCTCCTCCTTTAGCTCTCTTATGCCGTTTTCAAGGGGAGAAGAGCCTTTTTCCAGCTTTCCGGCAGGTAGCTCAAGCACAACCTCGTGGTAAGGGTAACGGTACTGCTTTACAAAATAAAGCTGATTTTTTTCATTAAGGGCCGCAACGCACACGCCGCCCGGGTGGTTTACTACCTCTCGCGACGACTTATGACCGTTTGGAAGCTCAATTTGGTCCAGTGTTACATGAATAACTCTGCCGTCAAAAATTTTTTCACTGCTAAGTGTTTTTTCGTAAAGTTCCATTATATATCTCCGTTCTTATTATATATTTTACTTTTTCAGCATAGCTTATAAGGGAGTGATTAATTTGAATATAACAGAAGCCCTTAATTCTATGCCCTGTGACCAATACCTAAGACATCGCCTTTGCGAATATATTATTGACAAATATTTTTTCATCAGCTGTGCTCCTATCGGCAAAAGCGTGCTTGGCCGCACTATAGAATGCTATACTATAGGAAACAAGCCTAAAAAAGCACTGTTGTGCGGGGCGTTTCACGGTATGGAATGGATAACAGCCTCGTTGCTGTATACCTTTATTATAAATATCAGCGAGGCAATAATCAACCATAAACCGCTGGCAAATAAAAAAATATGGGAGCTTTTAAGCGAAAGGTCGCTGTGTGTAATACCCTGTGTAAACCCTGACGGCGTTGAAATAAGCATAAACGGCAGCGGCTCTGCCGGCGAACTACGGGATTATATAGAGCTTGTAAGCGGCGGCGACACACTGCACTGGCAAAGCAACGCACTGGGCGTAGACCTAAACCACAACTTTAACGCCGACTGGGAGAGTGTAAAGAAAAAAGAAATTGCACTGGGAATAACCTCCCCGTCAAAAACAAGATACGGCGGAGAACGCCCCGAAAGCGAGGCGGAAACCATAGTGCTGACAAAATTTTGCCGAAGCGGCAAAATTTGCAGTGCCATCGCCTTTCACAGTCAAGGTGAGGAAATATACTGGGATTTTGGCTGCAGAACACCGAAATGCAGTCTTGAGCTTGCACAGGATATGGCAGAGCTTAGCGGCTACACCGTGGCACAGCCCGAGAGCATAGCAACAGGCGGCGGTTTTAAGGACTGGGTAATAGAGGAACTGGGAGTGCCTGCCTTTACAGTAGAGGTGGGAAAAGGTGAGAATCCTCTTGACATAAGCCAGCTTTCAGACATATACAGCAAGACCGAGGGTATTATGGTAAAATCCCTTATAATGTAGCCGCTCGACTTCCTAACTACAATATATGACAATAATGCAACCTATTTGTTATTGTTTTGTTGTTGCCTCCCTTTGCACTATATGGTAAAATTTATCTGTAAGAGATAGTGTAGGTTAGGGATAGTTTCACAAAATTTTGAATATTACTTTGTTAACTTTATATTTGGACTCCTCCGGTAAAAAACTACAGCTGTCACTGTAGTTTTTTATCATTTACGGGATTCTTTTTTTATTTATGCTTTTCTATAGGGCTGTTCTGCCTTGCTACAGCATAAACGGCATATTTTGCTGTGCAAGGCTGTAAAAAAGCTAAAGCATACAAAAGCCGGCAAAGTTAAAAGCTAAAGGAAATTTTACAATTTAAGGGGGATTTTATTTGAAAAAAATAATATGTCTTAGCTTTTCTTTTTTAATGGTTATTATATCGGTGGTTAATTTCCTTAATTATTCCAACGCAAGCAGTGTGTCAATTTTTAAGGGGTTAGACAGTGTTTATGTGGAAAAACCGGAGGGAATTAAAAATAGAGCTTTTGTAAAACAGATTGAAAAAATTGCCGAAGAGCTTAACATAGATATTGCCTACCAGGTTTTGAGCGACAATGCAAAAACAATGAATATCTATAAAACCAATAATACAGACGATTTCCTAAATATTAATCTTCAAGGGGAATCGCAAAAGCTTGCAAAAAATCAATGTATTTCTACATTACCAAAGGTTGACGGATACGAGGTTATACCGCTGTACATATCCACATTTGTCAGAAACACCACTGTTTATCCTATAGAAAATTGTGATTATACCTGTCTTGCGGTAAACACCATTATAGTCAGCGAAAACGATGAGGGGATTTTTTTAACTGAACTGGAAAATGCCGGAATTGAGTTAGATGAATCATCAGCTCCGGTTGCAATTTTTGAAAATATTTACGATGAAGCTGCATATACCGTTTGTCCTTTATTGGTTGTAGTATTTTCAATATTTATTTACTTTTTAAGTAATGCAAAAAAGCATACGCTAAAAAGGCTTGAGGGCTATTCGTCATACAGAATTATGCTGGAGGAAATTGGAACGATTTTGTTAAGGCTGGCAATTATATTTGCAGTAGTAGAGGTGCTTAATGCTGTGCTGTTTGCAATTCATAACATTAACCTATTGCCACAATACCTACAATACACAGCAAGCTCTATACTGACTGTTTATATTCCGATTATAATTTTAGCCACACTGCTTTCGTCTGTAACTGTTATTTTCCACGGCAGTAATCTTTATATTAAGGGCAAAGAAAGCAAAACACCTATTTTGGTTTTGTCTGCGATAATAAAAACTGTTACATTTGTGCTAATGTGCCTTCCTTTAATAAGTTCTGCAACTTCTTTGCCAAAATGCATTGCAGACTACATTACTGTGTCGGATGCCTACGCTAAATTGGAAAATTATGTTGCGGTAAGAATGAGAGACTCAAATGATAAAAATGAATCAAAACTGTTGCAAAAATTTTATCAAAAAGTCGAGAAAGAAAACAACGCAGTTATTAATGAACCTATGTACAACAGTGATATACTTAACGGTTATGACAAGGAATATATTGATAATATTCCGGAGTACATTGACAACGAACACGGCTTTACTTATGAATACTACAGATATGTAGATAATTGCAGATTCACTTTAAACACAAATTTTCTCAAGATAAATCCAATTTACAAAACCAATGGCAAATCAGTCAGCAAAAAAGATTTTGATGATAATAAATATAATCTGCTGGTACCTGAAAATGCCGAATATGTTGATGACTTAATTAAAACAATAAAATATAACTATCAAAAAGAAGATATGCAGTTTAATGTTATTTACTACAAGCCTAACCAAAAGGTTTTAATAACGGCTTATGGAAATAACGATGCATATGCAGTAGACCCTTATATCATTATTGATGATGGTACAGATTACTATTCGGTAGATGGGTTTGATTATCCAATAGCAATGATCGGAAATCAAAATGAATTTATGATTGAGGTTTCTTCTGATAATCCATATAAGGAGATTATGAAGATAGCACAAGAGGTAGGGGTAGAAGAAAACATCATAGATGTTGTAAGTGCAAATACCGTTTTGGCGAATCAACTTGCAAATTCTGAGCAAACAATGATTCAATATGCAATCCAAACAATTCTATACGCATTTTTGTATGTATTCTTAACTGTGTTCTTTATTAAAACCTACCAAGAAACCTACCAATCCCACATAGCAGTTAAAAAGCTTAGCGGCGGCGGAGTATTTATGCTGCACAAAAAGTACATATGGGCGTCTGTAATAATGCTTATGCTGACTGTTTCGGGTGTGGTAATACTAATGAATGTACAAGGTATGCTGTACACCACGCCGATAATATACGGTATAGCTACGCCTATTATTTTGTGGGTAATAGAAATGATATTCTTTGCACTTTATGCAAGCAGATTAACAAGGAAAAACATATTGGAAACCTTAAAGGGGGTAAAGTAATGAGCATAGTGTCACTAAAAAATATTAACAAAAAATTTGACAACAAGGTTATTTTTAAGGATTTTAATTTAGAGGTAGATGAAGGCGAGTTCCTTTGTATAACAGGAGTAAGCGGAGCCGGAAAAAGTACCCTGCTTAACATTATAGGTATGCTTGAAAAGCCGGACTCCGGCACACTTGAAATAGACGGTGTAAAGAATCCACGCTTTAATTCCGCAAAGGGTATAGGTCTGCTTAGAAATACAATTTCGTATTTGTTTCAAAATTACGGCTTAATCGAGGAAGAAACGGTTATTTACAATTTAAAGGTTGCCACCCACTACCTGCACTACAGCAAAGAAGAACGCAATAAAAAAATAGCCGAGGCTCTTGAAAAGGTCGGACTAATGGGTTATGAAAAAAAGAAAGTGTACCAGCTAAGCGGCGGCGAGCAACAAAGAGTGGCAATGGCAAAAATACTGCTAAAGCCCTCTAAGCTTGTTTTGGCAGACGAGCCTACCGGCAGCCTGGACGGTGCAAACCGTGACGAGATACTGGGACTTTTGCAGGAAATGAACAAAAACGGCAGAACAATAATAGTTGTTACCCACGACCCACAGGTAGACGCCTACGCCACCAAGCACCTAGTTATAGGCAGCGACAACAAGTAATTTTTAAATGCATTTGTAAATTTTTGCGGCTACAAATTACATAAGAATAGCTCTTACAGGCTGTTATTTACAAATTAAATTACATTTTTAAAGAGCAACAGGCTCAATAAAATCTGCAAAATTTTAATTGAACCTCATAATAAATATCCAACAATATAAAGCTCTCACAATTAAAATATGAAACTAAAATTCCCACAACAAAGCACCTTGTAAACCGCCAAAAGAATTAGACCTTCGGGCTTAACCTTTCGGACTGTTTATTTGTAATATACAGTGCTTGTTGTGGGGATTTTTTATTTTCGTACAATATTTTGGTGTATCATTTCAGTTCATTTTTAGTAAAGCGTTTCAATACAGTGCCTTAGTGTAGTATTCAATGCAGTATTTTATTTATAGGCAATTCAGCCTCTAACAACCGGCTTAAATTTCCAAATGAATTAAATGTGCAATTCCAGGGGTGCTTTCCCCCTGCTGATTTGCTGTAGGCGACATTAACGCACCTGTGGCGGCAACAAGTATATTTTTAAGTTTGCCTTTGCACATATTTTCGAGTATATAGCCACACAAAACACTTCCGCAGCAGCCGCAGCCACTGCCTCCGGCGTGTACATCCTGCTTTTCAATGTCATATATCATCATTCCGCAGTCGTTGTGTAGACGGGAGATGTCTATGTTTTCTTTTTGCAGAAGCTCTAAAAGCAGCTGCGAGCCGGTTCTTCCAAGGTCGCCTGTTAGAATAAGGTCATAGTCGGAGGGCTTTGTTTTTGTGTCTATTAGAAAGGACTTTATTGTGTCGCAGGCGGCAGGAGCCATTGCCGCACCCATATTGTTAATGTCGGTTACACCCATATCTACCACCTTGCCAATGGTACAGTGCTTTAGTCTTGGACCGTTTCCATACCGAGAAACCACTATTGCACCACTGCCCGTAACCGTCCACTGTGCCGTAGGTGTCCTTTGACCACCGTATTCCAGAGGAAAGCGAAACTGCCTTTCAGCCGAGCAAAAATGTGACGAGGTAACAGCCAAGGAATTTTTGCAGTAGCCGCCGTCCACCATAAGCCCCGCCAGAATAAGGCTCTGCACCATTGTAGAGCAAGCACCGTACTGTCCCAAAAACGGTATGTTAAAGCCACGAATACTGTAGCCGGTGCTTATGCATTGGTTTAAAAGGTCGCCTCCAAATGCCAGCTGAATAAGCTCGCCGCTTATTTGTGCTTTTTCCAGTGCAATTTGTATGGCCTCCTTTTGGAGCATACTTTCCGCCTGCTCCCATGTGTCACAGCCCAGCTTTGTATCGTACTCTATTTTGTGGAAATACTCCTTTAGCGGCCCCTCGCTTTCCTTTTTGCCCGCCACAGAGCCAAAGCCCGCAACGACTGGCTGATTGCTGTATGCTATAGTATATCTTCCTATTCTGCTCATACATAACTCCTTTACAAAATCCATTATACCTAAAGCCCTTAAAAGCTTAAAAATATTTAAACCTTTTGGCAATAGTACAGCTTTATAATTTATTTTGTCCACAAGAGCGAAAAATAAATACGTTGTTTATATAAATTTTAAAGAAATATTCCAATAACCAATACACAAACGGTCTGCGGTAAAAATTCGCAAGCCGTTTGTGCATTTTTTAAACAGTTTTCGTTTTATTGTTTTTCTCCAACCATTAACGCAGAGCCCAAGATTAAAGTACTCAAGCGTAATGCTTATGGTTTCACCAACTTCAAGCGCTTCCGTAATCGTATTCTTCATATTTTTTCACACCAAAATCAAAAACAAGTGGCAACTTAATTATCGCCACTTGTTTTAATCAATTTTCCCTTTAAGGTTTTACCCCAACTATTGACACAAAGCCGAAAATTTCTTGCTTTATCCCCCAACCACTGACACAGAAATTTTTTTCTGTTTCTCCCAACCATTACCACAGAGCCTTTTATATATACACTTGGCTGCACAGCTGCACCTCATAAATGACAATTACAGCAGCCATCTTGATAATTTGCTGCACGACAAAAAAGAGAGCAGTTAAAAACTACTCTCTTTTGGCTCCCCCAACTGGGCTCGAACCAGTGACATCATGATTAACAGTTTGATTGTGTTTTATTATACAAAGCATTGCCCGGCACGGACAATGCAATTCCTTTGAGCCGCCAACATATATGTTTTACTGTTACTGCTGGGGGCTTTTAAAGCTTAAATCTAGTTGTGCAATTGTACAGGTAAGTAACTTTGCATTATAGCTTCTATGTTTCCTGCACCTTTACATCTTATGAGTGGTATTCCCGCAGCTTGCATAGCGTTGTTCACAAATATGTCTCGTTCCATTCTATTGCTTTTATTATGGCTGTTATCGTCTAGCTCTATTGCAACCAACGGATAAAGGCTGTCCCCATTACATACTAAATAGTCAATATGTTTTGATTGTATTCGTCCAAAGTAGTTCATATACTCTTTTCCGGCTATTTGATTTTTGTCAACATCTATTATATCCGCAAGCCTTGTCTTTACCAAAATTCTTAAATTGTGTTTATCGCATATTACTTTTAGTTTTTTATAAAAGTAATATTCATTTTTCGTAAGTATGTATTTCCGTTTGTAAGGATATTTCTTTGGTTGCCCTTTTTTATCTTTAGTATTTCTCTTTGCTTGAGATAACACTTCAATCAATATTATTACTATTAAAACAAATATTACAATTCCCCATTTATCCATAATTAACCCTCACTCATTTCATATTAATTTTTCCATAATTATTGTATATGATATTTTGATTTTTCACTGTCCAATTTGGTTTTGGATTATCTGTAAGACCGATTATATAATCAGATGATACTTGGTAAAATTTACATAGTTTTTCTAAGTCTTCTATGCTTAGCTTTCTCGTACCATTTTCATATCTACCATATGATTGCTTTGTTGTATTTAATATTTTAGCAATGTCCTCTTGTTTAAGGTCATTGTCTGTTCTTAAATCAAATAATCTTTTGCAATAATCCATAATATTTTCCTTTTTATTTGTATGATACACCAAAATGGTTATAAGTGTCTTGACAGTAACCATTTTGGTTATTATACTTAAATTTAGTAACCGAAGCGGTTACTAAATTTAAAAAGTGAGAGTGATTAAAAATGTTAAAAATTGTGTTAGATGGTACGGATGAAGAGATAATGGACTTTTATAAAAAGTTTCTTATGGATTGTAAACGCATTTGTGATGATGATATTGATTTTGAATATTACATGCACGAATCAGGTATTAAATTTAGATTTGGTTTTTCTGAAAGCGTCTTGCGGAGATAACAATAGCAGTGATTAAGTGTTTGGGCGGTTTACAGCAATTAAAAAAGCTAACATAGCTGGACCGGTGGAAGAAAAAAGCTCTAACATAGCTGGACCGGTGGAAGCTTCCCGCCCTCTCACTATATTAATTTTTAAAGGAGGAAACAAAATGTCAGAATTAAAGAAAGTGCTTGGCTACAAAATCGGGGATTTTGAGACAGACAGAGGCGAAAAGGTACATTTTACACATTGCTATGTTGCATACCCTAAAGAGGGTGTAACAGGGCTTGCAGTAGATATATTTAAATGTGCTACTGATGATGTGCTAAACGATTGTAAAATCGGTGATTATGTAAGGGCATATTTTAACGAAAATAAAAAAGTCGTTTTATTTGTGTCTGAAGAACCAACAGAGCAGGATTTACTTGAGTTTGGCGAAGCCGTAAGCGTTGAACAGCTCACCGAGGAGGCTTAACGGTGGATTTAATATTAGGTTTTGCTTGTGGTATAGCTGTAAGCCATCTTATACGATATTTGCAACAGTTAAAAAACGACAGGCTGAAAGCAGGAGAAGAAGAAGTTTGCAAGAACTGTTGTTATAAGTCTGCTGTAATGGAGAGCTTGGCTGATGAATAAGCTTAAAGCGTTAATAACAGTGATTGCCATTGTATCAATATTAAGCTGTGCTACTGTCGTATCTGCCATTGATACGACAGAGCCGGCAACCCAAATTGCAACTAATGATGAGGTTACTAATAATTATACAGGTGCTTTACCTGTTTTAACATTTACTGTCAGCTGTTGCCTTGGAGTGCTTCTTGGCAAAGCATTTAGTTTCTGGAAGTGGTGATTTATGTACATTGACTGCTTTATTTATGGTGTTTCAGTCGGATTTACAAGCTATATTTTGCTTAGTTTAATCGGCTTTGGCATAAGGCAAGCTATTAGCTTGCTTAAATCTTAAATTTAGGGAGGTGAAAACATATGAAAACATTTATACGCAAACATGGAAAAATGCTGTTAGTATCTATGATGTCTGCTATAGTTATGTGTGTTAGCATTGTTGCTTCCGCTGCTGATGAATCATCAGCACAAACAGCTTTTAGCACTGCTTTAACAACTGTACAGAGCGATATTATGGCATATATTGGTCTTGCATTACCGGTAGGCCTTGCGATTTTTGGTGCTATTATTGCAATAAAAAAAGGTATCGGTTTTGTTAAATCTCTTTTGGGTAAGGCTTCTTAAAGTCTTCTGGGGGCTGAGTGTAATATCTTAGCCCCTCTTTTAGCTTTTAGATTGGAGGCAATGATTATATAGTGTTATTAGCCATTTATCCTTTGAAAAAATTTTTATGTCCCCTTTACGGAGTAATTAAATGATATATAATATTTCGTCCGACAGCTTCTATATTTTAGCTTTTAGCTTTTGAGTTGTCGGCACGATAACTCAATATCATTTAATTATGTAGTCAAGGGGCTTCCATAAAAAATTTTTCAAGAGATGAAAAGGTGGGAGTGATTAAAATGTCAATGATGTTATTTTCAGGAACTCCGGGCAGTTATAAGAGTTATCACGTTGTCACGGAAATTTTAAAATGGTTATCATGGGGTCGTGATGTTATTGCAAATTTTCCGGTTGACCCTAGCAAATTTTATAAAGGAAATAAGCTTAAAAAGCTCGGCAAGTTTTATTTTGTACCCAATAGTGAGCTTACCGTTGATTATTTGCTTAACCATCATAATAAATATCATACTCCAGGTATTAAAGCACAAACTTTGGTTGTGTTTGATGAGGCTTCTATCCCCTTTAATAGTCGTCAATTTGATAGGCAAGACCGCATGGAATGGGTTAATTTTTTCGCTAATCATCGTCATTTTAACTTTGATGTTATTCTTATTGCTCAAAATGACAGAATGTTAGATAGACAAATTCGCAGTTTGCTTGAGTACGACTACAAATTTAGGGCTATTAAAAACATGAATCTTGCAATGATGATTGCAAGTCTTATTTGTAAGGGACTATATCATATTGTAGTCATTTGGTATCCATGCAAGCTTAAAACTGAAACTAAGCTTTGTAAGTTTAACATTAAGAAAGCAAGGTGTTATGATACGATGGCATTATTTAAGTTTGCAAAGATACCTACTGCAGGTACTACATGTGCTGAAACTAATGAACGTACAAGTAATAAGTTAGATGTAGAAAAATTACGCAAGAGACTAAGGGAAAAGCGGGGTGCTACAAGTGCTTAAGGTTTTTACGAAAAAACGATTTTGGAAAAAGCTATGTACAGTGCTGTTGTGCCTTGTTCTGTGCTTTACTTTAGTTGTTAATACTAGCATTGATAGCTTTGCTGTAGCGGGTGTTGATGATGGCTTGTTTTTCCTGCTCTTAGCTATTTTAACAGCTTCCGGCATAACTTTTTCGAGCGTGGCAAATGCACACATAGGCACTGATGCATTTTATAATAACTGTTCCCCGAATTTGCAAAAGTGGTTAGATTCTAAAGCTATGGAAATAACTGCATTTGCTGCAGGTGTTTCTAGTATAGGTATTACGTGTAGTAAATATTGGTCTGATGTTATCGATGCTATTGCAAAGACTTTTGGCGATTATACAGGCATTGATGTACGCTTGCCGATTGAAGGTAATTTTACATTGTCAGTTGGTAAGAAAATTTCTACTCAGTTATCATATAGTAGTACTGGTCATCATCAGTATGTTGCAGATACTTTTTATTATGATGTATATGGTCGTGATTTTGATTTTTCTAAATCGCCGAGTTTTATAAGTAATATACATAATAGTAGTCCTTATAATTTGATAATTGCTTTAACTATTGCTGGCTCTATTACATTAGTTAATAATACTTATGGTATTCAATCTAATACGCAAGGGTCAATTGATTCTTTTATTGCTTATAATAATACTGGTTTTCTTAATTATAATATGAGTTCGATTGGTACTTCGAGTTGTCCGCTTTATATCAATGGTGAACCGTGTACTTTTGTTAAAACTAGCACAGGCTACACATTACAGAATAGTGCAGGTAGTAATGTTATAAGCGGATGCATATTGGTAGGTACAGATGTTTCTGTTCCTGATAGTATTTGCCCCGACGATGTCTTCCCAAATGAAAAATCGTTGAATGATTGGATATCAGGACTTATCAACGGTGATATTCCTAGCGTTGGAGCTCTGCCTGGTAACCCTGGTATTGATGTTGGTGCAATGCCGGGCAATGATACTTGGCACGATGGCATAGATGATGTAGGAACCGGTAACCCGTCAATAGGCATTAGTGTGCCAACTGATATTACTGATGAGACTATAACAGATTATACACCTGATGTAGCAAGAGATATAGCAAGTGCTGACAAAGTGCTTGACGACACCAGCACCGAAGACAAGCCAGGAGGAGATAAAGACGATGACAAAAAACCTAGTGGTTTACCGTCTATGACATTGCCAGAGATACTTTTTAAAAATAAGTTTCCTTTTTGCCTACCATGGGATCTATACTCTTTATTTGTATCGCTTAATGCCACTCCAAAAGCTCCAAAATTTACTATACCTTTCAAAAATTCCCGACTTAATATTGATTATGAGATAACAATAGATATATCTGACTATGAGATGTTTGCAAAACTTAGCAGAGCATCTTTAAGCGTTGTTTTCGTTGTTGCTTTAATTTTGTTATCTCGCAAACTGATAGGAGCTGAATAAGCATATGGATGTTTTTACACAAATATGGGATTGGCTAGGTAATTTGCTTACTGATGTTATTAACTGGTTGGTTGATTTGTTACCGGACAGCCCTTTTCAGGCTATTGAAATGTCAATTTTTGATAGCTATTTAGGATATATTAACTACTTTGTACCGATAGATTTTATGGTATCTACTTTTTTACTTTGGCTCGGCGCAATATCTATATACTACATATATAGTGTTGTTCTGCGCTGGATAAAAGCTATTGACTGACGGGGTGCCCCGTTTTTCGGGGCGGGGCCCTGTCGGTCAATTAAAATTCAAAGTTGCACACAATACTATTTGTTGTGTGCGTGCGTAGCAGGCTAACAGCTACGCACTATCTACATTTTCTATTAATATCTTATTAAATTATTAAAGGAGAATCTATAATGAGTACTAATAAAATACTTTTTGACTGGATTAGCTTAACTACTACAATATCTGATGAGCGTGACATTATTAAGCTTCTTGGTATGGAACATATTCCTTTTGAAGACATTGATGGAATTATGGGCTTTCAAGGCTTTACTAAAAGATTATATTTTAATGGCATTAATATACACTACGCTTCACATAAAGTTAATTATGTTTGGCTTGAAATGTCTGGTCAAGGATGTAGGGCATTTGAAAGCCTATCATCACATGCAAATTACAACATATTGTTTGAGTATTGTTTAGGTAATCCTGTTATTGATGGTAATGGAGTTCGTATTACCCGTTTAGACGTCGCATATGATGATTTCGATGGGCTACTCAATATGGATGCTATCATCCATGATGTTTTACCTGATATTTCTGATCGTAATTTACACTATTATATAAGCCCTCTTAACGCTTTTGAAATTTTGTTAACAGATAAGGGTACTTGTGTAACTATTGGATCTAAGCGCTCTGATGTATTATTCCGTATTTACGATAAAGCAGCCGAACGAAATAGAGAAGATGAAATAGAACACTGGGTAAGATGTGAAATACAGTTGAGACGTGACCGTGCTTATGAATTTGTTCGTTTGCTTGTATGTGAATCTGAGGTAATAGATGATTTATATTTTGCTGTTTTAAACCACTATTTGAGATTTGTTGAGCCTTCTGAAAATGATTCGAATAAATCGCGCTGGGTTACTGCATCCCATTGGATTAAATTTGCTACAAGTAGAACAGATAGATCTATATCGTTATTTGTTAAACCTGGTATGGATTATAATTTACTTAAATTAAGACATTATGTTGTTGATATGGCAGGAGGAGCTTGTTATACATATATTAAAATGTTTGGCATTGATACTTTTATTGCAGAGTGTACTGAACAACATGTTAATAATCTTAACCCTAAATATAAGAGATTACTTGGTGAATATAATGAATTTATCAAAAATCAAAATGAGGTTTTAGAAAATGAATGTACAAGAAGCATATGAAATGTTTATGCAAGAACAGCAGTTTCGAGGTAACTCCCAGTACACCATTGAATACTATAAAAGAGCATTAAGTATGTTTCTAAATTTCTGCAATAGTGATATGGAAATATGTGATATTGATGTGTTGCTTTTTAAATCTTATCAATTGTATATATCAAATAATTTGCCCATTAATAGGATATCTGTGCGCACCTATACAAGAGCTGTTAAGGTATTCATTCGATGGCTATTTTTTGAAGGATATATTGATTTAGATATTAATAAATTGACCCTTATGAAGGTGAGTAAAGATATTATTGTCCCTTTGTCGGATAATGAAGTAACACAACTTGTAAATTTATATAACAATAATAATTTTATGAATTGTAGGAACAGGACGATTGTTATGTTAATGATTGATTGTGGTTTACGATTGGGTGAAGTTGTTAATTTATGTTTATCTGATATTGATTATACCAATAATTATTTAATTATTAATGGTAAAGGCTCTAAACAACGGCTCATTCCTTTTGGTAAAACTTTATCTGAACAATTAGGCATTTATAATAGTTATCGTAAAAAATTTGATGTATCTAATAATTTATTTTTAAATAATAAATTACAACCTATTACACATAACGCTATTAAAATGCTTTTTGCCCGTATAAAAAAAGTTCCAAATTTGAAAAGAATTTACCCTCACCTGCTCAGGCATACATTTGCTACTAATTTCATTTATGATGGAGGTAACCTTGAAGTTTTACGGGTTTTAATGGGGCATAGCTCAATTAATATTACACAAATTTATATACATTTAGCCGCTCAAAAACATTTACTCAATGACTGTTATAATAGTAAACTTGATAATTTGCTAAAACAAAAAACAGAGTAGTAAAAACTACTCTGTTTCATTGGCTCCCCTTGGACAGAACTGTCCGAACATTTCAAGCTATCGTCCAGTTGATCAAGGTCTGCAAGCATTTCCATGTAGCTTATTTGTCTGCTATCTTTTACATTGTAATATATAACAACCTTATCATCGTACAAATAGATGCTGTTAATAAACACATCTATTATTTTTTTGCGAAAATCTAAATCCATTAAGTCACCGTCGCAAAAACTCTGTAGCCACAATTCTACTTCTTCAACTGTCAAGCTAATATCACAAGCTATTTTCAATTTAGCTAGCTCTATTTCCGTATCCTCTTTTTGCAGCTGTAAACAATCTGCTTTATTATTAATCTTATCAATTACAGCTGCACTGCGTGCATTAATTAAAGCCTCTGCACAATTATTAATTTCTATATCTATGTTTACAAGTCTGCGTTCCAGCTCTGCAACCTGCTCCGCAGAAAAATCGCTATTGTATTGTGCTACAATCTTTTCCGCAATATAACGTCGGCGTTCATTGGTCAAAACATAGTTTACAGTTTGCTCAACTATATACCATTCTATAAAATCTTTCTTTTCGCTTTTCTTTTTGCAGCCCTTGCGCTTGCGTTTATTGCGACAGGTATAATAATAATGTTTACTGCCATTTCTTGACGTACCACTGTCACCAACCATTGTAGTACCACAGCGACCACAAAACAGTTTGCCGGTCAGTAAAAAGTCAATGTCTTCTGACTTTTTCTGTCCTCGTGTTCGTCTGCTCTGTTCCAATCGTGCTTGACAGCGTTTAAAGGTGTCTATATCTATTAATGCCGGACAGCTTCTTTCTATCTCGCCTTTATATGTATAATCGCCTATATACATTTTGTTTCGCAAAATACTCGGCAGGCAGTTTGTATAAAAGAGTTTACCGTTTTTTGTTCGGTACCCTTTTTCGTTACACATTTTGCAGATTTCGGTTTGGCTTTTGCCAGCTGCAAACTGATTAAAAATAAATTTAACTACAGCTGATGTTTTTGTGTCTTCGACTAAAAACTTGTTATCAATTTTATATCCCAATGGTATATTACCGCCTGTAGTTTGGCCTTTTAGTGCACTCTCACGCATTCCTCGCGATGCATTTTGACTTATCTGCCTGCTATAAACTTCTGCCATAGCTTCCAGCATAGCTTCAAGTATAATGCTTTCATCGCCATTGCCAAGTGTTTCTGTAGCACTTACAACACGTACACCATTCTTTTTTAGCTTGGTTTTATATATTGCGGAATCATAACGATTACGGGCAAAGCGGTCCAATTTCCATACAAGTATGAAGTTAAATTGTCCTTTTTTGCTATCCTCTATCATTTGCTGAAATTGTGGGCGCCTATCTGTAGTACCACTGGCAGCCCTGTCTATATAACTGTCCACTATAGTATACCCACACCGTTTAGCGTATTCAGTGCAATAACGCAATTGTCCCTCAATGCTTTGCTCGGTTTGCTTATCGGACGAATACCGAGCATATATAACAGCATTAGTTGTATTCATACTAATAACCGCCTTTCTCTTTATACGTAAAAATACGTATAATTTTTCTAAAAAGTGTTGACACACGTATTAATACGTGCTATAATATAATCAAGAGGTGAGGAACATGAGGTACAGCGAACTGAAAAAACTACTTAAGAAAAATGGTTGTTATATTGTACGCGAAGGCGCCAACCATGAAATCTGGTTCAGCCCCAAAACAAACAGACACTTCACAGTCGGCAGACATAACAACCAAGAGGTTGCAACAGGTACGCTTAAATCAATTAAAAAGGACTCGGGGCTTGAATAAGGCCCCTTGGTTCCTCACACATTAAAAAAGGAGTTGTTTTTATGGCTAAATATGTATTTCCCGCAATATTTACAAAAGAGGATACAGGTTATTCTGTACGTTTCCCGGATGTTCCAGGATGTAACACTCAGGGCGAAACATTAGTGGAAGCCCTAGCAATGGCAGCAGACGCATTAAATCTAATGTTATACAGTTGTGAAGAGGACGGTTTGCCAATTAATAAACCATCCGATATACGCAATCTAAAACTAGAGGATAATGAAATCACAAGCCTTGTTTCTGCTGACACAGTAGAGTATAGGAGATTTTTTGACAATAAAGCTGTAAAGAAAACATTGACTATACCGAACTGGCTTAATACGCTATCTGAGCGTGAGCATATCAACTTTTCGGCTGTGCTTCAGGATGCCTTGATTGAAAAATTAAATTTGAACCACAATACTTAAACGGCAAACCGCTCTCATCCGAGGGCGGTTTTTCCTTTTTGCAGTCGAATGCAAAAATATCATTGCTTTTTATTCGCTATTACTAACGTAACTCTTGCATAATATTTTCCAGAATCTTCATAATTTCCAAAATACACATCATTAATACCTATTATTCTTCCCAAATTCTCTGCAATAAACTGCCTATCTTCTGAACGTATATTACCTATATCCATTGCGTTGCATACTATTCTATAAGCCAATTCGCCTTTATATGTATACTGCTCTATTTTAGTTATAATAGGTTTACCGTCCCACGCATTTTTCCGCAATTTAGCTAAATATTGTTGTCGCTCCCCAAAAGTAACACCTGCAACCTTGAATATTTTATTATGACTTTTTATATTAGCAACAGGGACATAATCGCTCGTGGCAATTATACTTGTTGCGACACCTTTATTTTCAGGTATGCTTCTATCTTTTCTAAAAAAATTTAAAATTCCCACCAAAAGCACCTCTAAAATTCATAAAATTTATATCTAGATTATATCAAAAACTCGTATAGCAATGTTCATAAATATTTCATGTAAAATTTGTCATATTATGCAATTCAGAGTTATAAGCAAAACAAAAGAGCCTTTTCAGGCTCTTAAAGTGTGTTATCTCTGATATAACCTTCAAATTGCTTATACACTTTACGTTCTAGTGGGTGCATATACCACGCATTTCGCTTTTCTAATATTGCCATACGTTCGGCTCTATAGTTAGCAGCTTCCAAAGATATATCGCAAAACTTTGCAATATCAGCAGCTTTTGTTATTCTTAGTTCGTGTAACACGCACGCCGGGGCTAATAAATCACGTGCAAAAACATCCGCTTCCTGTTCTACCTCAGGTTTCGACAAGTCAAATTTTCTCGATAGCCTATTTCCTATTAATTTATGCCCTAAAAATATATGCCCTAACTCATGGGCTATCGTGAAACGGCAACGCCGACTAGACTCCGTGTCCCGGTAAATTATAAAAATATTATTTTCTTCAAAGATAGTTACGCCACTTTCTCCGTCAGACATTCTACTTTTATCAACATCACTATATTTAAGTACAGTGATACCAGCACTACGTGCAATATTAGTCACGATAACAGGCAGACTGTTTACACCATAGTCAATTATGCACTGCCAGCTTGCATTACGTGCGTTTTTATATTTTCCGTATTGCATTTTGCCACCTCGTAGGTATTGTACCCTACAAGGTGGTTTTTATTTATGTACTAATTATAAATCTTCATCTGTCTCTGGTGCATTTAACAAGTCAGATATATCACTCTCTATCTCGGTAACCTTACTGTTTGCACTTCGTGCAACTCTTATTACTTTAACTTTTTGCTCATTACTTTTTAGATTTGCCTGTTTACTAGACAGAAATTCAGAATAATCAATCAATTGGTTTTGTGCATTTTCATTTAACACGTTGTAATTATGTAGTAACTGTTGTTTTTTACGATCGGTATTTTCAGGTTTTAATAAATTATCTGAAATATTATCGTCTAAATCATCTAATGTATAGCCAAGACAATGTACGATAGCTCTTGTACTCGATAAGTAAGGTTCTTTCGTATTTCCAGAAAACAATTTATCTATAGTACTTTTAGGTATGTTTGTTTCGTCTGATATTTGTTGAGAAGTTTTCCCAGAATTTTTCTTCATTTGTTTTAGTTTATCAAGCCACATTGTTATTTAGCCTCCTATCACTTTGATAGTAACATTGTTTAGTTCATATGTCAACAAGAAAGTTTCCGAATTAAGCAATATTTTTTACAGAAAGGTATTGACTTTTTCCTAATTCGGATATATTATAATATCAAGATTTCCGAATTAAGCAATTTTTTAGGAGGTGACAATATGAAAAACCTTTGTGCAGAAATGACCAGGTACGGTGTTTCAAATTATGATATCCAAAGTTTATTAAATTGCTCCCTGCGAACAGTCACTAACAAATTAACAGGAGAAACAGATTTCACAATTCCGGAAGCAATGAAAATACGAAATACCTTTTTCCCAGGTTTAAGGCTAGAGTACTTATTCGAAGCAACAGAAAAATCCGCCTAAAACATTATATTGAATGGAGGAGAATTATGAACTATTGCAAAATCATAGAACGACAAGACGTGCCTGCACAGCTAACTGCAGGTGAGGACATAGTTTGTGCAGATTTAAATGAAAAGAAATTTACAAACTTACTAGCATGTAACAGTGGCTATATATTAATGCTTTTAGCTGACAAGGATTGCATATTCTTCAAAAATTCTAAAAACCGATTTAAAAATGAGCGAAAGGAGTTTTAAGCATGGCACTTATAAAAGTAGGTACAACAGCGTTAAGAGGTCCTGACGGTAATTTTTTGCCGGCTGTACAGCTGTATGCAGAGATACCGGAGGCAAAAATACAACCGTCAGGACTGACAAAGACAGATGAGCAGGCATGCGATATGTTTTTAAAGCTCTGTGCTGATAAGATTAAGCATTATATTGACAACTGCAAGGCAGCAGGAATAGAGGTTAATATTAATGACTAAAACACAAATAAAAAATGTAAAAGAACATATTGCAGACGTATTCAGCACCGGCACTAAACCTAAGCCCAAAGGTACAATTACCACTTTATATAATAATGACGGTTATAAATATTGTTGGGATGCATCAGCTCAAGGCAAGCGGTTACTACACAGCCGCAGGAGATAAATATGAGCTTATTTAACGAAAACATTCATGCTGAGGGCAATCCCTATGGCTTCCAAATCAATATTAACCATCCAAAGGTCAGGGATAAGTATAACCGCTTCAAGATGTGGAAAGGCGTGCCACGGGCAGTGCCGTTGTCGGATGATGCGCGTCTGGAATTTGAAAGATATTTGTTAAAAAAGGAGAACAGTGGATGAAAACACTCTGGTACTTATTGATGTGCTGTGTGCGTGCAGTAATTGACTACTGCGAGCAGTTCATGTATGACTGTATGAATTGTTACAAGGAGGAAAAAGACAATGGAAAGATTCATTAATAGAAACTGCTTTGCAATGACTGACTTAAACGAGTGTTCTGCATTGATAAGAACGCAGTGCGAAAACTGCAAGTTCTGCAAGAGCAAAGCACAAGTCGAAAGAGAACGAAAAGCAGCTATAGCAAGGCTTAAGAGGATAAGCGGCGGAAGCTACTATCTGCAGAAATATCATCCCGAGGAGGTATCACAATGACGAGAAACAAGCTAGAAAAATGTCTGGGACAGCACGTTTCAATTATATTTTTTGACGGAACTCAAATTTTGGGGATTCTACACAAAACAGGCGAAGAAGAATTTAAGGATGAACCAAACTTGTTTATTCCCCAAAATTATTATTTTTGCACAGATAAGAATAATAATTTAGTTGAAAATTGCATTTTTAAATGTTCACACATTTCTAGCTTGGTAATGAGGTGAATGAGAAATGTGGGAAGTGAGTAAAAACTATTATGGCGAATATTTCGCGTATTGTTTATTCGACAATAAATTAGCAAACAACTCCAGCAACAGAGATTATGACGACCGTACATATGCCACAGCCGAAGAAGCTCAAGCTAGAGCTGATGAGCTTAATAAGATAAAAAAATAGCCTGCACAGCTGTTGTATAACTGTACAGGCTAGCAAGCCGAGGCTTACGAAATATCACACAATTAGTATAGCCTCTTAGATAATAAATGTCAATTAGCATTTTGCAGTTGACTACAAACAATAAACGGAGGTTTTATAAATGACGGAATTACAAAAAACAGCTGTTGAGCAGCTAAACGAGCAACACAAAAAAGCAAAATACGGGCAAAAAGCAAAGGTGATGGCAAAGCCAACACTGGACGCATTAATTAGTTTTTGCGAACAGTCAGAGGATTTTGCTGAAGCTGTGCACGACTGCAGCAAGACATTCCAGGATTGTATGGCAAGTGTTGAAAAAGGTATAGGCAACGCATTATCTGACATTGATGCATACAAAAAAGCAGTCCAGTTTTATATGCCAACCGCAAACATTGATGTAGTTATGACAATTGTTACATCTGATCAAAGCGGCAAAACAAAATCTACAGCAGCAGATAAAACAATCAATCTAAATCTGCTTGACTTGCTGTGAGGTGACTGACATGGCAAATAAAAGCAAAAAAATTATCAGAATGATTGACAGGGACAAGCTTGATTCCCGCATACCGCCTCTGCCGGATGATATTGACAGTTGGGTACACAATACGCTATTTGCTAATAACGGAAATAACTATTTTTTTACGCAAACTCGGCACGGTAAAAAAACAGGAATTTGCACACATTGCCAAGCCGAAAGTCAAGTATACCCATATGGTCGTGAAATAACTCATAAGGATATTGAATTTTCCCAAGCGAAGCATAACGATTGCGGTATTTGTCCAAAATGCGGCGCTATGGTGCAATTTAAAGATAACGGCCGTGGTCGAAAAGCACTTAATGATTACGGATACTTTTTTATCCTACAGCCGGTGAAATATGGCGGTATAGTTATAAGGTCATTTTATTGCTGCAGAAAATGGGGCGACGTTAATTTGTTTGCTGACAATACCCTGCCCAATATTCAGTATTCGGAACATTTCAGGCTTTACTTCCACAACCAGTACGAGGTATGTCTACGCTGCTGTAACCCGTACTGGGGAGCATTAGACTACCTACGTAATGAAGGAAAATATTGGGGAACAGTAAAAAAAATAGTTAAGCCATCGCCTCATTACGGAAACACTTATTTTAATACAGTGTTTACCGTAGCGACATATCATCCCGAAAATTGGAACAATATTATAGCCAAGACAGAGTATAAATACAGCTGCTTAGATAAGCTGTGTGATCGTCCGGAGCTTGCAGGAAAATACCTTGAATTGTACTCCAAAAATCCAATTTTAGTAGAGCGAATGATGAAACAAGGCTTTGCAAAACTGCTAACTGACAAGCTTATATATGACTTACCAACTAAAGGTATTATTAACTTTAACAAAAACACAGTCGCAGAAGCACTAAACATAAGTAAAGCAGCAATAGCTAAATTACCAAAAGACTTTACTTTGAGGGATATTAAGGTAGCGACGATAGTTGAGCAAAACAAATGCTCTGCACAAACGCAGAGCAATATAAGCGGCTTGTCGTTAAAAGAACTAAATACCTTATCAGCAATAATAAAAAAGGTTAAGCCGTATACTATCAATAATATCTTTAAGTACATCAGAAAACAAGCGAATGTGCGTAATCGCAATAGTGCAAAGTACCAATATGTAATAGCAAATACACTAAGCGATTATAAAGATTATATCAATCAAGTAATGTATTTAAAAATGCAGTGCAATGAAGGTACATTATTTCCGCAGAGCTTACAGCAAGCACATACGCAGCTTACTGCTCTGATAGCAGAAATAAAAGCAAAAAAAGAACTTGCACAGCTTGAAGAATTAGATGCAAGTTTTTATCCAAAATACAAGAAGCTTTGTAAAAAATATAGCTACGAAAACGGTGTCTTCTTTGTTCGCCCGGCGCGGGGCAAACAAGAACTATATGTTGAGGGTACAACATTAAAGCACTGCGTTTATACCAATTACTCAGACAGATACATAGCAGGTAAAGTAATGATATTGCTTGTGCGTAAGCAGGACTGCCCGGACATACCGTTCTATACCCTTGAAATTGACCCGATAAAGAAGGTGTTAATACAATGTCGAACAATCCATAATGCAAGCTACAGCTGCGATCCGGCAGTCAAAAAATTTGTAGATGAATATATTAACGTTTTACAATCAACAAACAAGAACCACCACACAGCCGCGTAAAGAAAGGAAGAAAAACAAATGTCACAAGGATTAATCACAGATGAATACCGGCAGGCAACGGAGTTGCACAGTAAAATTATGGCAAATGCAGAAATAGCCGCAGGGGCACTGCTTGAAATGTGTCAAGGTTTAAAGCAAATGAGAGACACAAAACTATATCTGCAGCTAAATATGCCAACATTTGATGCATACTGCGAAGACAAAGTCGGCATCAAAGCAAGACAAGCGTACACATACATAAGCACATACGAAAAACTCGGAAGTACAGTTTTGCAGTCAAATGCAAACCTGGGTATAACAAAACTAGAGCTTATAGCTCAGTTGCCTGCACCTGACAGGGCAGCAGAACTGGCAGAAGGTACATTTGAAGGGATGTCAGTAAAAGAAATAAAAGAACTTGTCAGAAAAAACAAAGAACAAGCAGAACAGCTTGAACTGTTAAGCAACGATAAACAGGCAGCAGAAAATCAAGCTGATGAAGCACATCAAAAGTATATTGACTTGTTGTCAACCAGTGAGCAGAATAAGAGCAAAATTGAAGAACTTAACAAAAAAATACTGGAACTGGAAAGTATGCCGGTTGAAGTAGCTGTCAGAGAGCTTACTGCCGATGAAAAGGCGGATATTCGCAAGCAAATAACTGCAGAGGTACGAGCAGAATTCGACGCGGAACTAGGCAAAGAAAACACCATGTCGCTTGCAGATATGCAAGCAGAAGTAGAGAAGTCTGTAAGAGAAGCACAAGAAAAAGCAAAACTTGAACTCGAGGAAGCGGTAAAGGCTGCCCAAGCAAAAAGCAAAGAAAAGCTTAAGAAACTTAAAGAGGATGAAAATCAGGCTGTGCAAAAATACAAAGAAGCACAAGATAAAATTGCCTCTTTACAAAAGCAGGTTGAAATAGCAGACCCGGCAAAAGCAAAAGTCTTGATATACTTCGAAGCGCTAAAAAAAGACTATAACGAAATGATAACAGCTATAACGGAGCTCTCTGCAGAAGACGACAAAGAAAAGTTTACTACAGCTGTATATAAAATGTTACAGCTGCTAGCGGATAATCTTGGAAAGGAAGTTTAAAAAATATGACAACAGAACATAAAATGATGTGCGGTGAAATCCTTAAATACTATGGCAAACAACCACAGTTACATAAACTCGTCGAAGAATGCTGTGAGTTAGGTCAAGCAGCAATGAAATTTGATTATAAACAAACAAGTACAAATGCCGAGAATTTGTTTGAGGAACTTGCTGATGTAAAAATTATGATTGAACAAATATCGCAAGCTGTTGATAGCTTGTCGCAAGACCGAATAAACCACTGGGTAGATTACAAGCTAAAAAGACAAATGAAAAGGATAGAAAATGAGTGCAGTGCTAAAGCGGAGGCAAAAGAATGAAATTTAATAAAATCTTAGCTCTTTGCAAAAAGCTCGATAAAGTAATATTAATTACAGATAGTAAATCAAACACACAGTACCTATCCAACGGAGTTGGTATATACCCTATGTTGGGTATCCCATTTTGCACGATAGAGAATGTTAAAAACTTACTCGGCTTAAATGACAATCAAAGAGACACATGGGCATTTTCCGAAATGGTGGACATTGATGAAATGTATACATCAGATGCAGAGACATACGAAGAAAGAATTGAACCATACTTCTTTTCGGTCAAAACTTCTGCAGCTGAAATATTTGTCTATAAATCAAGCATTGGGCTTATTGCAGTAGACAAAGCTTATATTGATGCTGTATCTTGCAAAGGCGACACAGAAATGTATCTGCGTATCAAAGGCTTTGGAAAAACAGTAATTGTTAAAAGTGGATTAATAAACTACGGAGCAATTGTGCCGATATCTCTCACAAGTGATGAAAAAACCGACGCCATACGAGACGCATACAACCAACTGGAATTATCAATACAAAACGACTAAAACAAAACGTTACATTATATATAGTTAAAAACAGCCCTCGCAAAAGCACCGCGAGGGCAAAAACATACAAAAAATTAAGGGGTGAAAATCCCCTTGTGAGCTTGTAGTAGGTATTATCTTAAGGACGGTGAAAAAATTGATTAGGGAAAAGAAAATAAAAAGTGGAAAATTGTTGGAGATAGAATTTTTCCCAGTTTATAACAACGGAGCAAGGATACCTACAAGATCGCAAAAAGAAAAGATATCGAAAGAAAAACAAAAAAAGCTTAACAAGAAAAATGCAGAAAAGAAATTGATTAGAAAAGTCAACGCTAATTTTGATGAAGGAGATTTGTTTTGTCATTTAACATACAAAGCAGACAACATACCACAGTCAGAAACACAGTTAAAAAAAGATATTAAAAATTACATACGCAGACTAAAAAATTACAGACAAAAAAACAATATGCCGGAAATAAAGTATTTATATGTAATTGAAAAGTCAGAGTATCAAACAGGAAAAAACAAAAGCAAAGCAAACTGGCACGTGCACATGTTTATGTCGAGTATGGACAGAACAGTTGCAGAAAATCTGTGGCTCTCAGGCACAGCTAATTGTGACAGATACCAGCCACGTAGCTTTGGCCCAAAAGCCGCAGCGAAGTATATTGCAAAATCACCCGAGGGTAAAAAAAGATTTTCCGGCAGTAGAAATTTAAAAAAGCCGGTAGAGCTTAAACCACAAGACGGCAAGACAAGCAGAGCTGTTGTTGAGCGTATGGCAACAGTGCGTGTAGACGATTCAGGCTACTGGGAACGCAGATACCGAGGCTATGATTTCTTAGAATGCACACAAGTGTTTAACGAATACAACCTACACTGGTATGTTTCTGTGACAATGTACAAAAAGGGGAATGAGAAAAATGCCAAAAAAGCAACACGAGGCAAACGAACAAATCAAATTGTTTAGGTGGGCAAACTTTGCAACAGCAAAATACCCCTGCTTAGCTCTGCTCCATCATATCCCGAATGGTGGTAGCAGAAATCAGCTTGAAGCCAGAAATTTAAAATTGCAAGGCGTTAAGTCGGGAGTGCCTGACATATGCTTACCCGTACCGCGCGGAAAGTATCACGGCTTATACATCGAAATGAAATACGGTAAAAACAAGCCATCTGCAAACCAGTGTCAATGGCTTAATTTGCTATGCAAAAATGGATATGCTACAGCTGTATGCTATGGCTGGGAAAGTGCACAAAAAGTAATCGAAAATTATCTAGCCGGAGGTGAGTTAGATGCCAAATGAGCGTGATATTAAAATCCATGGAATCAGCAAGCAAAGATACTACGAACTCAAAGCAAAAACAAGGCAATACGCTGAATGGCTCGTGGCTGTAAAATCAAATGCGGTTAGTGCATCCAAAAAGATAAAATATCAAAAAAATATACAGGCAGTACAAGTAGCTGTTGATAAAGCTACAGCAAGCACCAAGGCGATAAAAAACAATGACAAAATAAAAAAGCATTTATTGCAAATAATCACGGGCAAGGAATCTCTGGTTAAGATACAGTGCTACTACGAAATACAGCTAAGTAAAAATACTTACTATGCATGGCGAAGAGCTTTTTATTTTGAGTTAGATAAAATAGTCGATTAAAAGGAAAACTAGGACATACTTTAGTTGTAAAATAGCATTGTAAGAAGCGGGCGGCTGTGAGTGCTTTTCTGACTGGTGCTCATCCGCCAACAACTTGCATATTGCTTTTTCTTGTCTTTATCGTCGACCCAGATACAAAAAGCCTTTCCAAAACGGGGCCAGCAATGGCTCCAAATGCTGTGAAGTAGCTCAGTCGGCAGAGCAACAGCCTTATAAGCTGTGTGTCACAGGTTCAAATCCTGTCTTCACAACCAAGTATATGACATACCCCTATTCAAAACACACGCATTAGCCGTCCGCTTGGGCGGCTTTTGTGTTACAGGGAAAAGTAGGACATAACAACATAGTAAAATTTAATCAGCGAGAAAGACAAAATTTATGAATTATAAATCAAAGCAATGGAAAACTCTACGCGGAAAAATACTGAAAAGAGATAAATACATTTGCCAGTATTATAAGCGCTTTGGCAAGCGTGTACCTGCAACAATGGTTCATCACATCTACCCTGCCGATACATACCCTGAATACGCATTTAAGCCTTGGAATCTCATATCGCTGAGCAATGATGCTCATGAGCTTATGCACGACAGGAATACGCACGAGCTTACTGCGATCGGCAGGTCCTTGCAGCGCCGAACCCGCCCCCTGCAAAAGCCAAAACATAAGCTCTAAGAGACCGAGGGAGAGGCACTCTTTCCAACTCTGCAGAGACTTGAGGTGAGGGGGGCAAAATTACTAAGGGCAAATAGACATATATTTTTAAATTGTTATATATTATAAAATCCGCATTTAGGAGGTGCTCAAAAATGGACGAAAAAAAGGCAAAAAATGAAATAGTCAGATATATGAAATCCCTCGGAATTTACAAAAAAGAGTTTACAAGGGCAATTTTAATTTTGTCAAAAATGCTTGCCGACCTTGACGCCGCTGAACAAAAATTTATAAACAATGGAGGCGAATTCGTTGTTGAGCACACAAACAAGAATGGTAACACAAACCTTGAAAAAAATCCAGAGTATCAGGTTATCGAAAATCTACGTCGTGACAGCATAGCAGTTATGCGTGAGTTAGGTCTTACTCCACAAGGGCTAAAACGATATAACGACAAACTGACAGCAAACGACAACAACAAAAAAGAGTCAAGTTTGGAAAGTGTGCTGAAAATGTATGGAGCTTAAGGATGCACCAAACTGGCTATCTGTAAAGGCATATGTTGACAGCATTATTTCAGGTAAAAAAATTGCGTGCAAAATGTTAAAACTTGCCTGCGAAAGATTTTATAGAGATTTACAAAACCCCAATTATGATTTTGAGCCAAAAAACGCAGAACTGGTTATTGCAATTATCGAGCAGACTTTTACCCACCGCCAGGGAGAAACTATAGACGGAATCCCATTGCGCGGCAAGCCGTTTAAACTTGAGCCTTATCATAAATTTATCATTTACAACCTCCTAGGTTTTTATCTCAAAGACAAAAAAATAACACGATTTCACGAGGCACTTATTTTTATTCCTCGTAAAAACATAAAGACTACCTTTGCAGGAGCACTAGCTCACGCATTAGGTGTGCTTTATCGTAAATCAGGCACCAAAATTTACATAGTTTCCGCAGGACTTCCACAGTCTTTGGAAAGTTGGAATTTCATGCGTGAGAATGTGGAAACTGCAACAGACAGTGACAGATACCGAATAATAAACAACAACAACGAACATAGCATTACAGCTAAATTTGCTGACGGTGCATATTATTGCCGAGCTTTAGCCGCTAATCCTGATGCACAAGATTCATTCAACTGCAACATTGCTATCGCTGATGAGATACACGCTTTCAAAAAGCCTAAACAATATAACCTGCTTAAGGAGGCTATGAAAGCGTACTCTAATAAGCTGATGATAGGTATTACAACTGCAGGCGACAATCAAAACTCATTTTGTTATCGCAAACTACAGTATTGCAAAAAAATTCTCCAACAGACAGTTAAAGACGAGCAGTATTTTGTTTTTATCTGCGAAGCAGATCCTGACGAAAACGGCAACATAGATTATACAAATCCAATAATTCAAGAGATGGCAAACCCTGCATATGGGGTTTCGATACGCCCGAAAGAAATACTAAATGACAGTCTGCAGGCGCAAAATGACCCGCAGCAAAGGAAAGATTTTTATGCGAAGTCACTTAATGTTTATACAGCTGCTATTAAAGCATACTTTGACATTGAAAAGTTTAGACAATCCGACAACAACTACTCATGGACCGTAGGTGACTTAAAAAAGCTCTGCACAAAATGGTATGGCGGCACAGATTTATCAAAAATGTATGACCTTACAGCTGCTTGCCTCGTAGGACTTGTTGATGATGTTCTAGTAATCATCCCCCATTGTTGGTTTCCGATAGCAAGTGCTGCCACAAAAGCAGACGAGGACAGCATACCACTCTTTGGATGGCGAGACGATGGCTGGCTGGATATGTCGAACGGTGCCACTATAAACCACGCCGAAGTGGTTAATTGGTACATTAAGCAACGTTCGGCAGGACTTAAAATTAAACAAGTCGGGCACGATAGAAAGTTTTGCCGCGAATATTTTTTATCGATGAAAGAACATAAATTTAACATTATCGACCAACCGCAATATTTTTACAAAAAATCGGAGGGATTTAGGTACATTGAAAAGAAAGCACTTGACGGGAAACTATATTACCTACACGCAGAGCCATACGAGTACTGCGTACAAAATGTTAAAGCGATAGAAAAAACAGACGATATGATACAGTATGAAAAAGTACAAGGTGAAAGCAGGATTGATATATTTGACGCATCTGTATTTGCAGTGGTACGAATGCTGGAAGATATGGAACACAAGGACAAGCTACAAAAATGGTTTAGCTGAGGTGATTTAATTGAGTAAAAAAAGAAAAAATACAAGGGCACAGCCCAAAACAAATCAAGACCCTGTTATGATATGGCTTAATTCTGATGCCGCTAAGAAAGTTCTGTTACCTGACGGATACCACAGACTATCAGAAAATCAAGAAGTGAGAAAATGTATACACAAAATAGCAGACCTAGTCAGTTTAATGACTATTATGCTGATGCAAAACGCCGAGAACGGTGACAAACGTATTAAAAACGAATTATCTAAAAAGCTGGATATATACCCTAGCAGAATTATGACACGTAAAAATTTTATCTATCGCATAGTTACGCAAATGCTGACATCCGGCAACAGTGTAGTAGTACCGATAATTAACAGCACAGGTTATTTTCAAGATTTTAAAACCCTAGAAACTTGCAAGCTATCCTACTATTCTACCGATAACTACAACTACACAATCCATTACAACAGTAAAATTTTAATGCCTGATGAGATATTGCATTTTAAAGTTTGCCCGGATGAGAGTCAACCTTATATTGGAAAAGGGTATGCAGAACTGGTAAAGAGCAGTATAGAAACGCTTTTGCAGTCGAATGCGACAAAAAAAGGATTTCTGAAATCTGAATGGAAACCCTCGTTGATTATGAGTATTGCAGCAGATACGGAAGAACTTGCCGATGTACAACAGCGAAGGAAAATCCTTGATAGTTATGTATCCACAACAGAGGCTGGAGAGCCGTGGGTTATTCCGGCTGGTGAAATTGACATAAAAGAAGTTAAGCCTCTTACGCTTAACGACTTAGCAATACAAGACAGCATCGAACTAGATATTAAATCTATTGCAAGCGCATTCGGCGTCCCTAGTTTCATGGTAGGCGTAGGAACATTTAACAAGGATGAATATAACAACTTTGTATCAACAACAGTAATGAGCATAGCGACAGAGATACAACAGGAACTAACAGCAAAGCTCCTGTACTCACCTGATATGTATTTTAAATTTAACCAGAAATCCCTAATACAATATCAGCTCACCGAGAAAATGTCTTTTGTTAAAGATATGCTTGGCGGCGGAATGCTAAATCGTAACGAAGGGCGAAGTGAGTTTGACTACTCCCCTGTCGATAACCCGGCGATGAATGAATATAACGTATTGGAAAATTACATACCAGTTGACCGATTGGGCGATCAAAAAAAGTTAAATAACGGAGGTAACAATAATGGCGAATAGAAGACTATGCTTTAACAGCAAATTTAAAGTCAGAGCTGATCCAGCAACAAATGGCAGCGAGAAAAAATACATAGAGGGCTACTTTGTTGTGTATGACACGGAAGTCCAGATTTTTGAAGGTTACTATGAGAAAATCGCGCGTGGAGCATTAGACGAAAGTATAGCGAACGATGATATACGATGTCTATTTAACCACGACACAGGCTTTGTGCTCGGCCGCACAGGCAATAACACTGTAAGTCTAGAATCAGACGCAAAGGGCTTGTATGGAGTTGTCGAAATCAATCAGAACGACCGTCAAGCTGTAGACGTTTATGAGCGTGTAAAGCGTGGCGATATTGCTACTTGCTCGTTCGGTTTTTATGAAAATGAAAGCGAACCTACAATCACTGATAACGTTATGCATAACATAGTAACAAAAGCTAAGGTTTTTGAAATATCGGTATGTCCATTTGCGGCATATGAAGATACAGAAATCACTGCGCGAACTAAGTCTTTTGCAGTTGACCGCAGAAAAAATTTATCACAAAGAAAAGCTTTGCTTAAAAACAGACTGGAGGCACTAAAAAATGCTAAAACAAATTAAACTACGAAACAATCTGCTTAAAAAGCAGACAAGGCTAAATGAGCTAATTAATCGTCAAACAGAGTTTAAAAAACGTGAAGCCGAGCTGGAACAAGCTCTTGACGAAGCAGAAACAGAGGAAGACACGCAGGCTGTTGATGAACAGATTACAGCACTCGAAACTGAAATAAAAGAAATATCTGAAGACTTAGACGGTGAAATAGAAGCCCTAAAGTCTGATATTGAAAGCATAAAATCCGATATAAAGCAGATTAATGATGCCGCAAATAACAGCGGACCAACGCCTAGCGGCTCAAATGATGAAGGAGTGAACAGAACTATGCAAGCAATCAGCAAACAAGAGGTAAGGGAGCTAGTGAGAACAGGTGCTTACTATCGCGACAAAAATGTCGTGAAATTTTACGACGACTTAAAAAATTTAAGAGCAGTCGGCGGTGAGGGACTGACAATACCGCAAGTAGTTATTAACCGCATAATGGATATTGTAGGTGACTATGCCACGCTGTACCCTCTTATCGATAAGATTACATGCTCTGGTACTGCCCGCATTTTGATTGATACAGACACAACACCGGCGGAGTGGCTAGAACAGAACAAAGCAGTAACACAGGGCGACGTAGGAACAATTACAAGCATTGACTTTGACGGATATAAACTTGGCAAAGCAACACTTATTGATGAATATATCATACAGGATAGCATTATCAATGTTGATGCGTATGTTGTTAAAAAGCTTGCAAGAGCAATTGCACTGGGCCTTGATAAAGCGATTTTGACCGGTGCCGGAAGTGCATCTAAACAGCCGGAGGGCATTATTACAAAATTGCCAGTAGACAACAAAATCACAATTAAGGACCCGACGAACGTCATAGCACTAGCTAAGCCTCTTGCAAAAATTGACACCGGCGAGGATGCAACAGGTGAAATCGTTGCAGTTATGCACAGACAGACATACTACAACCGCATACTCGACATCCTAGCTACCAACCTTAACGGTGGTATGGTGGGAGCTATACCAGCATTTAACGAGCCGAACGTCAACGGTCTGCGCGTGGTTTTTAGCAACTTTATGGAGCAAGACAAAATTTTGTATGGAGATTTTGGCAAGTACACCCTTGTGGAGCGAGAAGCAATGACTATCGAAAGTGACAAGTCGGTTAAATTTTTAGACGACCAGGTTGCTTATAAAGGTCGTGGTCGCTTTGACGGCAAGCCTGCAAGACCGGGTGCGTTTGTTTTGGCGACATTATCCTTTACGACAGCGTAACAAAATTTCAAAAAAGGCGGTAACGAGTGATGCTCATAGAAAATGTATTGGCAATAGTTAAACAGGATTTGATGATTAAATCAACTTTGCGTGATGCTTATTTGCTGCAGCTAATCACTGCTTGTTGTAAGGATTTGAACGGGCGTGGCGTATATATTGACGACAGCATAGATGACACACTCTTGCTTGCGGATTATGTCACACATCGTTACCGCCACCGAACAGATGATGCCGTTCTACCACAACATCTGCAATTGCGGTTAAACAACAAAAAGTGTCGGAGGCGTATATATGACACTTGAAGAAATTATAGAAATAGAATTGCTTAAACAAGTTATAAACTCCGAAGAGCCCACAACTGCAACAGGCGAGCCAAACATAACAGAAAAATCTACAGCTGTTTACGCACGGCCAAAAAGCATCACACAAAATGAGTTTTATCAAGCTATGTCTAACGGCTTCAAGCCTGATTTTTGCGTGGAAGTAAACTGCTTTGAATATAACAATGAGCGGTATGCCCGCTGCGCGGGTGAAAGGTTTGAAATTTACAGAGCGTATCATAAGCTGGGAACAGAGAAAACAGAGCTTTTTTTAAAAGCTATAGTAGGTGATACAAATGTCACTGCCGAAAAGTGTTAAGTTTAAAAAAGACGGTGTGGTGTACGAAAACAATGTAGACAAAATTAAATACACAATGCATGAACTGGCTCGTGCTGCATTACGAGATACAGGAAAATTTGTTTGCAGAACTGCTCGCAGGAAGATTAAAAAGCGGACAGGTAAGCTGGCTAAGAATACACAGTATTGGGTACTGAAAAAGCAAAAATACCCGTCGTTGCAGGTCGGCTTTAAGCCAAGAGGATTTTACGGCGGGTATCAAGAGCTTGGTACATCTAAACAGCCTAAAATCGGAGCATTATCATCAGCTGTCGAAGGTAATATAGACACTATACGTAAAATACAAGCACAATATTTATCAGGCGTTTCTGATGATGATAGCTCGGCGAAAATCAACGAAAGCGAGACAATAGGAAATGACTAGGACAAACATAGCAAAAGCAATGCTAAACAGCTTACTGATAGAGCATTTTCGGAATGTATTTTACCGTCAAGGCTTTAGCAGCAATTATCCCAGGTGTATCTACGAAATCAAACGCACCAATCGGGAAAATGGCATCAATGACTATATCTTAACTCTTGATGTGTACGACAAAAATACATCAGACGGTATAGACAGTATGCTTGACGATTTTGAAAATTCCGCAGAACAGTTTATGTACTCAACTGACAAGAGCTATCTAAAAATCTACACAGCCGGTGCAGAACGCACACAAATAACAGATGAAGATAAAAACATCTGCCACACGCAAGTTAAATATAGCATGAAAATAATAGATTAGGAGATGAGCATATGGCTAAAGTACCAATCAGGAAATCTCAAAATTTCACGGGTATAACAGACAGCACAACGAAGCACATACAGATGGATGCTGGTGTTGTGTTTAAAAATTTTAATGTAGGCACAGACACCTACGAAACAGCAAAAAGTGCAAACAAGGTCATTGGTGCTACACAAGGCGGTAGTGAATTTTCGGCTGTACCAACAGTTAGACATATTGAGGTTGATGGCAAGCGCGGTAACCTCAAAGGTGATCTTGTTATTGATGATTGGGCAATAACACTTAAAGCAACGTTTGTCGAAACGACCGTTGAAACTGTACAGGCTGCGCTTGGAGTATCTAGCGTAGACACAGAAGCTGTCGCAGGATACAGAAAAATCACAGGCGAATATTATGTTGTAGATGATGATTATATTGACAACATAACCTGGGTAGGACGCATTAAGGGAGCGGAAACTCCAGCTATTATCCAAATAGAAAACGCTTTATGCGAAGCAGGCTTGACATACGCTGTCACAGACAAAGGCAACGGCGTTGTTGAGGTTACATTTACAGCAAATGGCAAAAATACAGATTTTGATAATACCGAAAGTGCACCGTTTAGTATCTATATTCCGGAGGTCGCTGAATGAGGAAATTAATGTTTAAAGATGTATTTGCTGCTATGCGTATTTTGCGCACAGCAAATGTTAAAAAAGAGCTTGCCAAACTTACAGTAAACTTAGCGGATACGCAAGGGGCAAAACAAGATGAACTGCAAAAGAAGCTCGGAGTAGAGGCATTTGCAATTTTGTTAGAAAGCTTAGCTGATAAAAATGCAGAAAGAGCTTTGTATGAATTGCTAGCTGACATTTGTGAAGACAAGACAGAAGAAGAAATTGCGACACTTGATTTTGAACAAGTTATAATTTTGTTTAAAGAAATCGTTACTAAAAATGATTTAAAAAGTTTTTTCGCCTCTGTGCTCTCACTGACTACGAGAGCATAGATTTTGTTGCGAAAAGATACGGCGGTAATCTTTCGCTATTTTTGGAAAATGACATTGAATTTGCTGCAAATCTATTGCAAACAGCACTAAGCCAAGGTGCAAAAGAGATAGAGTTAGACTACTACTTTAAAACACACGCATACTTAGTTGACAACGGACAATTTTTAGAAAAAAGAATTGTTGGAAATCAGGAGCAAGGAAAAACAAAAGAAGAAATAATAAAAGATGTAAAAGGTATTTTGCAAGCTACAGCTGAAAGGGGTGATTAACAGTGGCGCTTGAAGTTTTTAAGCTGTTCGGCTCGATTTTTATAAATACAGATGAAGCAGATACATCTATTTCCAAAACAGAAAAGAAAGCATCAAGCTTTAAAGAAAGCCTAGGCAAAGGCATTGCTACAGCCGGAAAATGGGGTGCCGCTGTTGTAGGTGGCGCCACAGCTGCCGCAGGGGCCCTCGGTACAGTTGCGGAGGGTACAAGAGAATATCGTACAGAAATGGGCAAGCTTGATACAGCATACTCAACAAGTGGGCATAGCACAGAAGCTGCTACTGAAACATACAAAAATCTGTATGCGGTACTCGGCGACAGCGGACAATCTGTAGAGGCGGCGAATCATCTTGCTAAGCTGTGTGACACCGAAAACGAGCTACAGTCTTGGACAGACATTTGCACAGGTGTGTTTGCCACTTTTGGTGATAGCCTACCGGTTGAAGGACTAACCGAAGCCGCAAACGAAACAGCAAAGGTGGGACAGGTAACAGGACCATTGGCCGACGCTTTGAACTGGGCAGGTGTGTCAGAAGATGAGTTTAACAACAAACTTGCTGAATGCTCTACGGAGCAGGAGCGGCAACAGCTCATCACATCAACATTAACAGATCTATATTCTGATGCAAGTAGTCAATACAAAGAAACAAACAAGGACATAATGGCATCTAACGAGGCACAGGCGACATTGTCGGAAACAATGGCAAGCCTGGGCGCAACGGCAGAGCCAATACTAACGAAGCTGGCAACAGTAGGTACACAGTTGCTATCGGCACTAATGCCGGCTATAGGTGTTATAGCCACACAACTTATGCCGCCGTTTATGCAGATGATAGATAGCATTTTGCCGCCACTTACAGAGCTTATCAATATGCTTATACCTCCTTTAACAAACATAGTCACCGCTATTTTGCCAATCTTTACTCAGCTTATTACGATGTTAGTACCACCGTTTGTACAAATTGTAGAGATGATACTACCGCTACTAACAAGTTTAATAGAGCCTCTGTTGCTTTTATTACAACCAATTTTACAGCTGCTGCAGCCATTTATAGACTTGCTGCTAATGCTCCTACAGCCCCTTGTAGAGCTACTTAACATGATACTTCCACCTCTAGTTGAGTTATTATCAAATATGTTGAGTGCGATTTTACCGCCACTGCAGGCGGCTTTCCAAGGCGTTGCAAATGTCTTAGGCAGTGCATTTAAAACAGCATTTGAGTTTATTAAACCTATTATAGAGAGCTTAAAAAGTGCATTTAGCGGTATTATAACCTTTATCAAAGGTGTTTTTACCGGCGACTGGAAAAAAGCCTGGGAAGGTATTAAGACCTTTTTTAAGGGTATATGGGACGCATTCTACGGCATTGTTAAAGCGCCAATCAATCTAATCATTGACGGTATTAACACACTGTGGAGCGGCATATATAACGCAGTCAAGGGTATTGTAGATTCAATTGGTGGCGTTGCAGGGGCTTTAGGCGATTTATTCGGGCAGGACTGGAGCTTCTCAATGCCGGAAGAGCCACCGCTTATACCAAAGCTTGCTAAAGGCGGTATTGTTGATAAAGCAACAACGTTTGTAGCAGGCGAGGACGGTGCAGAAGCGGTCATACCGCTTGAACGCAACACAGAATGGACATCGACCGTAGCTCATCACATTAAAGCTGAAACGCAACAAACTCAACCAAGGGCTAACACAAATGATAAACCAATTATAGTGATCAACATAGAAAAATTTATCAACAACACAGAGCAAGACATTGACCGGCTTGCAGAATTAATAGACCGAAAATTAGCCCAAAAGGTACAACGGCGAGGTGTTATATTTAATGCTTAAGTCTCATTATTTTATCTGGAATAATAAAAACAGTTTAGATTTTGGAATTATTATACAGAAAGCGACACCGCACAATAAACCTGACTACGACAGAGAATTTGTATCAATCCCTGGGCGTAATGGGGGCTATGTTAAATCGAATAAAAGATTTAACAATGTTAAAATAACATATAGCTGTGCTGTCCTGCAAAGCAATAATTTTAACAGCTACCACGATCAAATAGAACAAATCGCATCATGGCTGCACGAATCATCACAAGCAAGCAGCTATTGTAAGCTTGAGGACAGCTACAACCTTGATAAATACAGATTAGCATTACTAACTGAAGCACTTGAGCTTGACAGAGATAATGCGATATATACATTTGAGGTTGTTTTTGATTGCCAACCACAATTGTACCTTACAGCCGGTGACAATTGGCTAGATTTTAGCACAGAAGCATTAACACTAATCAACCCAAGTAATTATATTGCTCAGCCTAAAATCGTCATATCGGGCAACACAAGCACAACAACACTCAGTGATACATTGACTGTAGATAATGTATCATATAGTTTTAAATCGTGGACAGGACAAAGCAGTCTCAACGGCAAAAATTACTTAAACGATATTATCTTAGACGCGGAAATTATGGACTGTTATTTATCAGATGGTACGCCGTGCAACAGATATTTATTAACTAATAATACATCACCTGATAGATTTATCGAGTTGGGCAAGGGTAGTCATACAATATCTCACACCGGTAATTGTACAGTAATAATACAACCAAGGTGGTGGACAATATGATACCGCAATTATGGGATAAAACAGGTAGCTATTTAGTAGCGTGGTTAGCTGACACAATATCATGCACTGTCACAGAAGAAAAGAACAGCACATATGAGCTAAAACTTGAATATGCAAGTAGCGGAAAATATGCACTTGACATTAGTATTGATATGTTAATCCGATGTAAAGCAAACCAAATATCAAATTTACAGATATTTAAGATTTATAGCCTGGAAACAAGTCTGACCGGCAATGTTATTGCCTGTGCGGAGCATATAAGCTACGGCCTTGCGGGCTATATTATGCCATTTACAACAAACCTTAGATATAACAGTGTACAGGATATAGCATCTTTTATACGGACTAACAGCTATCTCGGATTAGGCAAATATACGCTTTCAGGCAATGTTTTGTCGACGGACTATTACACTCTTGTGCAAACAGAGATTACCAGCGTATCTGATTTTTTACTTAGAGAGAGTGAAGGCTTTTGCTCAAAACATAATTTACTTTGTTACCGTGACAACTACGATATTGTACTACAAAGCCGGAGTGCGGGACAGTCATACCCACACATAACATACGGAGTAAACCTTGCAGATTACCAATGCACAGTTGATAAAACAACAACATATAATACTCTGCTGCCTTATTATCTGTGGAAAAACAGTAATGGTACAGTTAGGCTTATAACCATAGCTAATAACTCCCCTACGGCCTCGTCACAAAGTCTAAACAGTAAAAAAAATTTTGTTGAAATAACGCCGCTTGCAGCCGGCGAAAGCTACAGGTGCTTAGCTTTAAATGTTGCAGATGTAGTGGATACAGAATATATAACAGATACTATAGCAAGCTCAGGATATATCAATCTTAAACCTATCGCAGATAATTATATCGCAGCACACAAAAGTGATTTAACAACTGCACAAGTGGTAACTACAGTAGATTTTGTTAATTTAGCAGACACAGAAAATTATAAAAATTTAATAAGCTTGCAACAGCTTGGCATGCACAGTGGTGCAGTATTATCGATCCCCCACCTTGGGATAGCAACAACAGTGTATGTTGTCGGGTATGAATATGATACATTATCCGAGCGTTACAACAGTATGACACTCGGTAACATAACAAGCAGACTATCAGATTTAATAGCAGGCGCAACAGCGAAGCAGAGGCAAATATCAAACGATTTAAACTCTGTGCCTAGCTACCTACAGTCAAAATTATAGAGGTGATATTATTGATAGTAACAAAAAATATAACGCTTGAATGTGACAAGACCCACCACAATGAAATATTTTACGCGCAGCAAAATGAAAAACTAAGTCGTAAATTTGTAATTAAATTTACAGCTGGTAATGAGTTGCTGGCATTAACTAGCAGTGACACTGTTAGGGCTGTTGTCAGCTATGACGGTAAAATTTTAGATACAATTAATGCAATTGTAAACACATCAGCAAATACAGCTGCAATTACATTGACGGATAAGTGCACTGCTGTAAGCGGCGATGTAAATATCCGCATTGACATCACAAACGGCAACATAATACTAAGTAGCAGCTATATGTTTATTAAGGTTGGCCCAGCCCCCACAGGCACACTGACACCTGCAACTGCAAGGTACATTGACCCTGCGGCACTAGAGGCGCTTATGTGCTACCCAAACCAAGCAAACAACATTATGCTCAATGCAAAAAATTTTAAGGATATAACAAACTGGTCAAAAGTCAACACGGGTACTATTGGTGTTGACAATACAAGCCTTACACTTGCAAGCAATGGTGCACTTGGAGCATATGGCAAACTGTCAAAAACAATAACTCTTGACCGTGACGGGGATAAGCTGGTGCTAATTAAAATAAGAGCACTGCTAGCACAGGGCAGCAGTGCGAAAATACAACCGTGCTGGCGGCAAAACATAAACGGCGACTACATACATCCTGCAAGTGTAATAGCAAGTAACTTAACATCAGACACAGCGAGTAATGTGTACTGGCAGCTGTCGGATAGTAACAAGTGGCAGGACTTATGGCTCATCGCTAAAAGACCTGCAGCTGGCACAGACTTTAGCCTTAACGCCGTCGGTTTGTTTGTGCAGTCAACTGCACAAGTCTTTGTATCACATTATCAAGTGTTTTACAGCCTAGATTAATCGAGGTGGTTATAAATGCGACAAAGTCCCTTGCTTTTATGACAAAATCAGTAATGAGCTTTTATACAACAAAGGA
>ERZ826613.747-NODE-747-length-45208-cov-5.634199_pt1 | contig 45208 bp, 37 predicted proteins | sample MGYA00519925_ERZ826613 | MGnify/ENA primary metagenome ERZ826613 (study PRJEB31778, sample SAMEA3449236) | human gut metagenome | biome: human gut; feature: human-associated habitat; material: faeces | place: United Kingdom | collected 2010/2012 ... | reverse complement strand
AGCAAAGATCTGGATTTTATATCGGTTATACTATACGGCATTTTTGGACGCTAACTTAAGTTAGGAATTAAACAGCATGCTTATGAATTCTTACTATTGTACATATCATACACTTTTACAAACTCACTAATCATTTGCTCAATGCTAAACTTTTCCTCTACAATCCGCTTTCCTCTTTCACCCATCTGCTGTTGAAGCTCTGAATCGGAAAGAAGGCATAGGATATATTCTGCGAATACTTTATCATCGTGATACTCTGTAAGGAATCCGCTTATACCGTGCTCTACAATCTCCGAAGTTCCAACGAATGGTCCTTTTGTTGATACTATCGGTTTTCCAAGCGCCATTCCTTCCATAATTGCATTACTCACACCCTCGACGGTTGTAGCAAGTGCCACTACATCACTAGCATTGTAAACAGATTCCACATCAGTCACACGTCCGACAAATCTAATGCGGTCTTTACAGTTTGGCGCAATGAGTTCTTCGTATGGAGTAGAATCTCCACTACCCATAGCGAGAAATGTGACATCCGGATTCTGCTCAAGCACTCTGTTTGCAGCTTTTACGAAAAGAGGATAATCCTTGCGGTAAGAATACTCTCCGGCCATTGAAACAATATGAGTAGTCTTTATATTGTAACGTTTTCGTATTTCCTCTGCTTGTGTCTTAATAAAAGAACGTTCTGGATTATAACCATTGTATATGCAGATTGCCTTCCGTTTCGGAACCTCGTTAATCTTCAACGCCTGATAAGAGTTAGAGAGAATCTTATCAAACAACAGATATGAAGGTTTACACATCCAAAACTTGTTACCTCCCTGCTTGCGAGCACTAGTTATGGAGGAACTAATCATTGGTATATGCAAAAACAAACGAATGGGAGCGAGACAATATCCATAGATTATTGGTGCCCAAAAATGAACAAGACTCACTTTCTCGCTCTTGCAGATCGAGTAGATTCTCGATATCTGCTTAATACGACTCATTCCTCCGAGGTAGATGACAGGGATATCGCACTCCAGAATATACTTATATGCAATATCCTCCTCGCTCTTACCATCCATCATAATGATGACAAACTGATATTTATCGTTCGAAGTTGATAGAACTTTAATCAGCTCTATTAATCTTCTTTCTTTTCCACCTCCGCGAAGATGGTCGGTGATTATTACTATTTTCACTTCTGGGTTGTTTTAACTGGTAAGACGATCCTATTTCCCAGAGCTAAATCTACAGATGAAGGAGTGAACGAAGTAAATCCACTTCTCTGGAAAAAAGTAAGCTCACCAAAATATATTTTGTCATTAATTACATAAAAGTCAGTCCGCAAAAAAGGAAGACCTTTTGAAAGGACTCTCGCCAAATCAACCATTTTTTTCAATTCTTTAGGCTTCTCAAAATGTACACCAAGGTCATTCCTATAACCTATGGCGATATTCTGAAACTCCCATTGAGTATTATATATATTACGGATATGATCAGTAAAACGGCCACTATCTACCTCTATATAGAGAGGCTCACCTCCAAAATTCAGAAGTTTATAGTCTTTCAGTTCATTTCCACTTTCATCAACCATAAATTTTTCAGCAAATATCCTCTTAGGGACATCTTTATATGGCCATTCTACACGAGAGCGATAAATATCCTGCTTCATAAGCTCTTTCAACTTCTTTCTTGTACCATTAATATCCAGTTTAGATTTATCCTTACAGATTATTACTCCGTTTCCGCCACCTCCATGAGAAGTTTTAAGTACAAACTGTACTGGAAGACTATCAAAGTCAATTTCCTCAGGATTATTCCAAACTCCCAAAACAGGAATAATGTATTCATTACCGATTATACTTGCAACATATTCTTTCGCCGCAAGTTTATCCACCATCTTAGTGTATTCTGGTTTTCTGTTATAGAGTTTCAGCCACTGTAGTTTCTCACAAAAAGTAACCGGGTTAGACAAATTGAGTCTTTTACCCATTTCAATCCTATAAAGAATACGTAGATGGAGAGAATCTGGTAGAAATGGTGCTATCTTCATAAATGCAAACACTGCAGTATCCTTTGGATGCTTCAGATAATATAATATTGGTCTCATAGCTATTTCATTCTATTAATTAAACCTCTGATTTTACTAAATAGTTTCCACATGAAATCTCCTTCTTCAAGTTTCATTTTTACAACAAGATGTGCAGGAAGGGTCGCAATCACGACTCTTGTTTTTCCCACCCATTGTCCACATTTTACATTTGAAGACATTGGATATCTTACAATTCGTTTGTAGATATTTCCTGAGTTATCAAAGAACCCCGTATTATCTGCCGAAGCTATTGTTGACGCCCAATATCCAGCCTCTTGAGCAATACGTAATGAAGCATCGTTATAACCGCCTCCTGGCCAACAAAGAATCGTTATCTGTTTGTTTAACTTTTCTTCGAGTATTCTCTTGCTATCAAAAAGCTCATATTTGAAGCGTTCTTCCATTTCAGAATCACTCTCAAATCTACCAGGATGTGTTTTCTTAAAAAAATTCAGTTGTTCAATAATTTGTTCCTTTGGAGTATTCTCATTATACAGTTCTTCTGATAACTTAATCAATTCTTCATCTGGAAAATATCTGCGAAGTCCCAAAGCTCTATAATACTCAAATACCGGATAACCTTTAGGAGTAAAGTTTCCTTGTGATTCAAGTTGCCAGAATGGTTTACGCTTAGGCCTGCTTATCCAAGCTAACCAATGATATTTGTCACTACCATCATGAATGTCTATCAACTTGTCTGACTTAAAATAGAAGTTATGTGACATACTGTGAGATTGTATATCAAACTCCTCTGTCTTATCCAGAAACTTGATTTCATCCCAATTAAGAAAACCTCTTGTCTCTCCCTTATTGCTTTCCAATGTTCTAATACCAGAACTAGGATCAACAAACTCAGGATTAATGAAGATTGTACCCTTAATGCCGTACTTCTTCATTATCGGATATGCAACAAGCAAGTTATCCAGATATCCATCATCGAATGTCAAGAAAAGATCTTTCTTATCAATACCTTTTCCTTCATTAATATACCAATAGTCAAGATAATGGGTGCGATACTTATGTCTTTTTAAATATTTGCACAAATATTTAAACTGCTGAGTTTCGATAGATAGCCAAGCCTCTTTCCAACTTGTGTGTATGCTACCTACACTGTGCATCATGATTACGTTGCGCATATTATTTATAATCTATGAATTCAAGAACTTGAGATATATGATTGGAATACGAATAATGTGTATTGTAGAACTCTGCCGCTTTCAATCCGAGACTATGTGAGAGCGGCTCGTTATTCAACACCTTCAAGAACAATTGTGAGAGTGCGACATCATCATCTTTCAGAAACAAAAGCCCTGTAACGTCATTCTGAATCATAGTATTGATACCTTGAACATCTGTACCTATGCAACAACATTGTTTACTCATTGCTTCTAAGAGAGAGACCGATGTCCCCTCAAACCACGAAGGAATACAGTAGTAGTCCGCCAATGTAAAAAGTTCGCATACTTTGTTGTTAGGTACACTACCCAAAAAGATAATTGAATCTGATACATACTTCTGCTCCAGTTCCTTACGCAATGGACCATCTCCTGCGAAAAGAAGGCAAGTATCTGACTTTACATCTGCACTAAAAGAGCTATATGCTTTCAAAAGAACCTCAGGAGCTTTCAAAGGCTTAATACTTCCTACATAAAGAATCACTTTTTTGAAACGCTCTACACCATATTTTTTCTTAAGAGACTGGACATCTTCCTGAGGAGAAGTGAACTCGACCAATGGTGGTAGATATTCCAATTCATATCCAAGACGCTTGCTGTATTCTACTCTTAACGCTTCAGACACTGCTGCCTTGTGAATAGCCTTATCAAAAAAAGATTTCTGCAGGTTAAAATACTTCCAAGGTTTGGCACCCCCTCCATGACAATGAATGGAGTACTTAAAGCCAAATAGTTTTTGAAATAATAGAATTGGCCATACACTCAGTTCAAAACTGCTTGTATATGGAACCATTATACAGTTCCAATCTCTAATCTTTGTCTTGGACGAAAAGAGACAACACACAAACATTGATAATATATCAAGCCCCCATCTGCGTGTCAAAAACAACCGATTACTAACTTTGACGACCTTACTACTAGCCTTTCGAGATGGGTCTGAAGTAACCATAATAATATCATCTCTATCACCATTAAGCAACTTGTTTGAAAGATGATAATTATATACCTCCATTCCTCCAGTTATTGTCGGATAAAGTGAAGAAAAAAATAGTACTGTTCTCATAATCATTATCTTTATTTCAAATGAAGTTTCGAGTTATGCGATGGATATACCGCAACCATAGCATATACCAAATAAACACATACCATGTCAAAAGACCACAGTACTAGATTTGAAAACAATACAGATGACAAGATAAAAAATATCATTTTTATACTGTTAACCTCATTCAATATTTTATTTTCTTTTTTTGTTATCTTAAGCTTCTTCAATAAAATGATCAAAAAGGAAATGAATGGAATAAAACCAAGTAATCCATTTTCTACATATTGTGTTGCATATTCAGTATGAAGGCGCATTCCCCAAGGGCTATATTGAATATAGTTGTAGAGACCAATTCCTGTAATTGGGTGTTCTAAGAAAAGAGGCCAACTATAATAATACATAAAACCTCTATCTCCCAATAAGTCCAATATGGTTCCTGTCTTGAAATCTGCATATCTATCATTTACTTCATTTTGGGTTCCTAGTACTCGCTCACCAGCAAAAGTATTATGCAATATATAGTCAATACCAAAATATAACACAATACTACCTACTATCAAGAATATAAATGTTCCTGTTTTTTTAAAATCTAATTTGGAGGATAATAATCCAATCACAATAATGAAGAGTGTAAGTAGCCCCATACGAGATCCAGCCATCACACTAACAAAGATGGGGAAAGCGACCGTAAGCATTTCAGTTTTGGAAATTTGACCTCTTACATATCTTAAAAACATAAAACTAACGCCACACAAGCAATAAAGAACAACTTCATTAATGTTTATTGAACCAGACTCCATTCTCTCATTTCCGGTAATGTTCCCCGCAAAAGCGATGGTTATTATTGAATAGACAACCAAAGCTCTGGATACTACTCTAACAGTCTTTTCAAAATCATTCTCAAAACATAGAATTGCTATAACAAATAACAAAAAAGGCATTACTGTATGATACATGAGGTAGAAGTACCCATTATCTTGCTCTAAGAGAGCAGAATGTTTTATTATGGCATTCACAAATCCATAGATACACACCCAAGAGAGTAATGAAATAGGTTTTGTAAATATAAATTTAACCAATAATGAACCTGTAAAGAACAAACATAATACCAAGAAAAGTATAGATACACGCTGACCAGCATCAAAATGAATAACCATCAAAGAGAATGGTCTCCATACTATCCATAAAAAAATAGTTATGTATGCTAAGGTTAGTTGATATGATGATAATGCTTTTGTGTTCATGTCCTATCTTCGAAGAATTTTTCGTAAAACAATCTTTCTTTGTTCATTAGTTATTAAGGGATTAAACAATAACTTAAACTCTACATGAAAATAAGTTGACTTCCATAGAATTTTACCCTTATGTGTACTTTTATCTATGTGCATTTTTACAACCATCCTGAGCCATTCTAATGCTTTTTTGTATACCTTGAAATCACCTTTAGATGAATAAAAGTCATACACTAATTCACAATTCCTATGTGTTTGACTAAATCGCTTCAAAGAAGCTATTTCGTCCTTTGTATTTGTTAAAGATTCTCGGTTATAAAAATAATAATATAAATCATCATCTATATAGCTCATCTTATTACAATAATACATTAATTGTAATGAAAGAGCCATATCCTCTCCCATATTCTCTGTAGGATATATAAGTGGGTTATTGTATAATGACCTTTTAAATAGCTTATTCCAAAGTACCCAATGGGTTTGTTGCAGCATCATTTGCTTAATCGCATCCTCCTTCAAAACTTTAGGAGTCTCCTTCATTTGACGAAGGTGTCGGTCACCATCATGTACTATATAACCACAAGAAACAACATCCGCATCATCTGCTTTTGCTTTTTCATACATTAGACGATACATATCAAAATCCACCCAATCATCAGAATCACAATGAATTACATATTCCCCTGTAGCCAGTTGTATTCCATATTTTCTAACACCAGGTAGTCCTGTATTCTTTGGCATTTTCTCAATAGTCACAGAATAATTTTTCTCTTTAAGACTTGTTCTATACTCTTCGATAAGTCGTTTGAGAATCCCAATAGATTTATCGAGGGTACAATCGTCAATAAAAATATATTCAATATCCTCAAGTGTCTGCTCGAATAGACTACGAGCACACCTTTCTATATATTTTTCTACCCCATAGATTGGGACAATCACAGAAAGCTTTGGCATAATCACTTGTGCTTTATCATTGTTATAATTCGTTTTCTTTCACTACTATCAAAGAGTAATAAATATGCTAAAGCGGATCCCCAAAGGACACTTACACATCCAATACATACTAATCGAAGGATGCATTGATTCATATTTATGTAAACTAAATATCCCGGAAGCGAACACAAGGAAATGAATGCCATACATGGAACAATAACCTTTAATAAATACTGTTTAACATTCAGGTTAAATACTTTCAGCATTTGAATTACACATACAACCTGATTCAGAACTGAAAATATTATGGTTATAACAAACGTTGATGTGGCATCAAAATCGAGGTACAGAAAGAGCCAACATGCAGGCAAGAGTAATAGATTAACACATGAAGAGGCGATTTGGTAACCTTTAATATTTCCTGTAGCAAAAACAACTTGTGTACATGGGGCGTTGAGCGTACAGACCAAAGAATCAAGCAAAACCAAAGTAGCAAAGATGTCCGTATATTGGGGCACAGCATCCCCTAACCAAAGACCCAAGATATAGTCAATATCGATTATTATTGGAGTGATCAATAAAGCAATTAGTGCAAAACAAATCTTGGATTGTGAGAAAAATAAAAAATTTACTCTTGACTCTTCGCCTCTGGAATACGCTTGTACAATCTGAGGTCTATAAGCCACTACAATGTTCGAAGAGAAAGAACTGATGGCCCCATTTATCTGGTAAGCAACACCACGGGCCGCATTAATGACAGGTCCGAAAAAATAATTGAGCAACATATTTAAGGCTTGCCCCTTTAACATAAATGCAAAGGTTCCTATGACATTCCACCCCGAGAATGATAAGAGCTGTTTAATTAATAACTTATCAGCGTGCAATTCAAGTTTGAACTTTAAAACCTTTCGCTTTACATATATTGAATATGCCAAGAAATCCATTATGGAAATAAGCAGCAATAATGCTCCATAAGTAGATAACTTGTCAAATGGAAGATGAGGCAATGCCAATATGCAAAGCAATTTAAACAAGGTATCCATCACACTTACTATTGCATAAAAGTCCATTCTCTCTGATGCCATTACAGCTCCTATATACGGTATCGTCATCACCAACAGACAAAGTGATGCAACAGAGAATTGGAATACGACATTTGCTGTTACTAAGCGATCTTCAGGTACAACCATCACATTGTTTATATACCAGATACCAATAGTCTCCAACAATACAAGAATGATCAGCATAACAATCACATGGATTAGTATACCAACTGAATATACTCTCTTATATCCTTCTATACCATCGCGAGCTCCTTCATAATTATAAAATCTCTGCATGCTTGCAGACAATGTAGAATTAAGGAACGCAAACATAGTGACAAATCCCGCCACTGTGTTATACACTCCATAATCTACAATACCAAGGGTATTAAGCACCACCCTTGACGTATACAAAGACACTATCAGCGAGAAAAACATTCGGATATACAAAAACATCGTGTTCTTCGCTATTCGCTTATTATTTGATGTATAATCTGACATTGGGGGTTAGCACCAATTTTGACATATCATATAGTAAAGTCCGCACTTCAGAGGCTTTTTTATAAAAAATGCCAAAATAAATTTTTTTTTTTTAATGTTTATTTCTTATCCCGATAGTTATCGGTAATAGATTCTCGTAATCGATACAACCTAGCACTATCCACAAGGTTACAGTTGCAAATGTCTTCATTCTTTAGGGAATTTCATATACGTCTTTTTGGACGCTAACTAACCTATCATAAAGATAGGTATTCGCTATTTTTATATCAACACAAAAGGATGTATCTTGACTTATCGTATTAAGACGATATATCAAATGTTACCACTTTCCATAATACTTGGCATACCATTCTGCGAAAGAACGAAGTCCATCACGCAAAGAAGTAGATGGACGGAAACCAAAATCCAGTTCAAGAGATGTTGTATCAGCATACGTCATTGGTACATCACCTGGTTGCATTGGTACTAGTTCTTTATGAATTTCAAAATCATAATCGTCAGGAAGTACTCTTGCGCGGATAAGTTCTTCTTGAAGAATGGTTACAAAGTCAAGAAGATTTTCAGGAGAGTTGTTGCCGATGTTATAGACTTTATAAGGAGGGATAGGCAAACCATCCTCACCGTTCTGTTTTTCAGGAGCATGCTTCATAATGCGGACTACACCTTCGACAATATCATCCACGTATGTAAAATCACGTTTACAATTACCGTAGTTAAAGATCTGGATAGTTTCGCCTTTTACAAGTTTGTCAGTGAACCCAAAATACGCCATGTCCGGACGACCTGCAGGACCATAAACCGTAAAGAAACGCAAGCCTGTTGATGGAATATTGTAGAGTTTTGAGTATGCGTGAGCCATCAACTCGTTACTCTTCTTTGTTGCCGCATAAAGGCTAACCGGGTTATCAACCTTGTCATCAGTTGAATACGGAACTTTCTTGTTACTACCATAGACGGATGATGAAGAAGCATAAACTAAGTGCTCCACCTCATAATGACGGCAGGCTTCAAGGATATTATAGAAACCTATAAGATTACTTTGGATATAAGCATCAGGATTAGTGATACTATAACGAACTCCAGCCTGGGCTGCAAGATTTACGACAACAGAAATTGGGTTTTCAGAGAAAATTCTCTCTACCACATCCTTATCGGCAATCGAGGCACGGACAAAAGTCCAGTCACGGTTTAACAACTCGATTTCCTTGAGACGCTCATACTTGATATTGACATCGTAATAATCGGTGATGGAATCAATACCGATTACCTTGATATTTCGGAAATCATGAAAAAGACGCATGACAAGGTTGCTCCCAATAAAACCGGCAGCACCCGTTACAAGCACTGTCTTTCCCTCCAGCTCTACATTATATGGCAACATGGTCAGTCCCTTCTAAAAATGTCACGTGTATAAACTTTGGCTTCCACATCTTCCAGACTGTTGTCAAAGCGGTTGGCTATGATAGCCTTGCTCTGCGCCTTGAATTCGGTAAGATCATTAACGACCCTGCTACCGAAAAATGTAGTCCCGTCCTCAAGCGTGGGTTCATAGATGATCACTTCCGCACCCTTCGCCTTGATACGTTTCATTATACCTTGAATGGCGGACTGGCGGAAATTGTCTGAATTCGATTTCATGGTCAGGCGGTATACACCGATGACGCAGGTATGCTCCTTGGATGCGTTCCATTGTCCGTTTCCTGTATAATAGCCCGCCATACGGAGTACTGCATCGGCTATATAATCCTTACGGGTCTTGTTTGACTCCACGATTGCGGACATCATATTCTGGGGAACATCTTGATAGTTGGCAAGGAGTTGCTTGGTATCTTTCGGTAGGCAGTAACCGCCATAACCGAACGAAGGGTTGTTGTAATGTGTCCCAATACGTGGATCAAGACCTACGCCCTCAATGATGGCTTTACTGTCCAATCCTTTCATTTCAGCGTATGTGTCAAGTTCATTAAAATAGCTGACACGGAGAGCCAAGTAGGTGTTGGCGAAGAGCTTGACAGCTTCCGCCTCTTTTATGCCCATGAAGAGCGTGTCGATGTTTTCTTTGACAGCCCCTTCCTGCAAAAGGGCGGCAAATGTCCTAGCTGCTTCCTGTAACATATTAACATCCGTGACAGACTGGATAGCCTTGTTTTCTTCCGCAAACTCCGGGCCGTCAATAATCTTCGGATAGCCTACGATGATACGGCTCGGATAGAGGTTGTCATAAAGAGCCTTGCTCTCACGAAGAAACTCCGGTGAGAACAGCAGGTTGAACTTCTTTACTCCTTTTTGCGCATATTTCGCATAAAGATTACGGGTATAGCCCACCGGAATCGTAGATTTGATCACCATTATAGCATCAGGATTCACTTCAAGCACAAGGTCGATAACCTCCTCCACACAGCTCGTATCGAAGTAATTCTTCACAGGATCATAGTTTGTAGGAGCGGCTATTACCACAAAGTCGGCGTCAGCGTAGGCTGCCCTCCCGTCCAAAGTGGCTACAAGATCAAGCGGCTTTTCAGCCAGATACTTCTCGATATAATCATCCTGGATAGGGGAAACCTTGTTGTTCAGTTTCTCCACCTTTTCCGGGATTACATCCACGGCAGTTACATGATGATGTTGTGATAGCAGTGTCGCTATGCTCAGTCCCACATAGCCGGTGCCGGCTACTGCGACCCGAATCTCTTTGAAATCACGCATATTATGTTTGATTTGGTTTTATCTATAGTAGTTTATTTACCTTCCCGACCTGTATGCTTCTCTCCATAACCATAGCCATAACCGTAACGCTTGCCATAACCATAATACTTGCCGTATTTACCATAGCCATAATAATAGCCGTACTTCTTTTTCTGAAGATCCAAGCCGTTAATGGCGATACAGAGGTTAGGCAGTTTGTTGTTTTCAGAAAGCTCATTAATCAAAGTAAACTCTGCCTTACGGGTATAATCGGCACGGCATACATAGACCGATAAATCAGCAGTACGACCTATCAGCAAAGTATCGGTTACCATACCCACGGGAGCCGTATCCAGTATCACATAGTCAAAATTAGCCTTCAATGTTTCGATGGCTCTTTCCAAGCCGTCACGGGCCAATAATTCCGTTGGATTGGGAGGAACCGCTCCACCCGGAAGAATAAACAGATTCTTGTTTATATCGGAAGGCTGTACCAAATCCATAAGATTCTTTGTCGGATTGGTCAGAAACTGAGTAATACCATGTTCCTTTTGGGAAATATTAAAAACCTTATTCAAACCAGGCTTGCGAATGTCAAGACCAACTATCACAACTTTTTTACCTAACAAAGAAAGACTGATAGCCAAATTGGATGATACGAAAGACTTACCTTCACCACTGATCGTAGAAGTCACCAAAATCACATTCTTGTCATTTTCAAGCATAAACAGAAGATTGGTACGTACATTACGGAATGTCTCGCTCATCAGGTTATTCTGATTCTCAAATACAGCTATAGAGCCGGACTTTTCATCTGCCAACGGGATATCGCCAATAACAGGAAGCGAAGTTAGTTTTTCAACATCAGCACGACCTTCAATCTTAAACTTAGTCAAACTGATCAAATAAATAATACCCACCGGAATCCCCATTCCAAACGCAAAAGCTACAAGATAAATCATCATCCACTTAGGAGAAACCGGATTATTATCAGCAAGCGCCTCGTCAATTATTTTTGCATTATTCGCAGTAGCGGCTAAGGTAATAGCGTTCTCTTCACGTTTCTGAAGTAACATCAAATATAGTCCAGCCTTGATTTCCTGCTGACGGGCGATACTTACGAACTGGCGTTCTTGGGTCGGAGCGTCATTGATACGACGGGAATAACGTTTCGCCTCACGGGCAAGGTCTTCTTTGGTTATCTGCAATCCTTTCAATGTAGCATCCAGCGTAGCCTGTACATTGCTCCGCATCGCACGGATACTGGTATCCAAATTTATGATCGTCGGATTATTCTCGGTTGATGTACGAAGCAAGCGCTTTCTTTCAACCAACATCTCATTATATCTGTCTATTGCACCAGCTGATGCCGCATCCTGTAATCCAATATTACTTGGTAGGACCTCATATTCATTACCTTGCATATAGCGTTGCAAATCCATCACCAAATTGATTTGAGTCTGGTTTTCCACACGCTTCTTTTCATATTCAGCATTACCGGTTAAGGCTATTTGCGCCTCACTGCTCAAATCTGTAATTCCGGCGCTACGCTTGAAGTTCTCCAAATCTTCTTCTGTACTTCCAAGTTCCTTTGAAATAATTCCAATACGTTCATTAATAAATTCTGCAGTTTTTTGGGCTACCTCATTCTTGTCATTATTGGCATTGACATTATACATCTCAAGCAGCTTATTGATGAAATCCTTACCACGCCGAGTATTTGAGTTTCTCAATGATATAACCACAACAGAAGTCATCTTCGATGTGGGAGATATTGACAGAGAATTAGTGTATCCTTTCGCTACAGAAGAAGGACTGTTGATGAAAGCGGTAATATGACGTTCCTGTGTCACACTTTCCGGGCGAACAGACGACAGCGTATCATTATTTACAAAAAAAGCGACTGTACCTTCATCTGTTGGAAACACAGCAGGTAACTTCTCAATTTGTTTCCGATACTCCTTTTCCCCCATTGTAATCTGTACATCCATCGCACCCGTAGGCTGCAAAGTCATACTCACTTCCATCGGATGTGGAAGTTTATCCGCCTCCTGCGGAGTCAAGCTCACCACTACGGGCGAGGTACGGTAAAGTTCCCTACTGGGAAACTCATCTTCATTCTTATAAGTCACAAACAAACCTAAATGATTGACCACCTCTCTTGCTAATGACTTAGAACGTAAGACTTCTATTTCATTGTCTACATTATTTGACGAAGAGACAAAACCATCCAGTCCCATTCTTTCCAGTTCAGAGGACATACTTGCCCCACTACCTTTCTTGTCATCCTTAATCAAGACAGTGGCGGAAATATTATAAACTGGTGTTGCCAGTCGCAAGTACCCCCATGCACAAGCGATACAAATAACTACCGATACTACAAACCAAGGCCAGTGAATCAGACAACGAAAAAGAATTTCCTGAATATTAACCTGCTCTTCTGATTGCTCACCCCGTTTTCCTCTTTTTTCCTCAATCATATGATGCTACTATTTGAAGATTGTTACTAATAAACTCGCCAATGACACCAAGATAGAGGTGGCTGAGAACCAAAGGCTTGTACTGTTACCGATATCAGAGTTACGCGCTTTCGCCTTGTTCGGAGTCACATAAACAATATCATTCTGCTGCAACCAATAATAAGGGGAAAGAATGGTTTCCGCTTTGTTTAAATCCAACGTTACAATCTCCTGTTTGCCATTAGCCCCTTCACGAATCAGTTTGACATTGTCACGAACTCCCCAGACAGTCATATCACCTGCCATAGCAAGGGCTTCCAACAGATTCACTTTTTCATTGCTGATCGTAAAAGTTCCAGGACGGGCAACTTCACCCAGTACAGAAATTTTATAGTTTACCATACGAACTGTTACGATCGGAGTTTCTTTGATATAGGGTTTCAGTTTATCCACTATCAGTTGTTCAGCCTCTCTCTTCGTTAGTCCTCCGACATTCAATTCACCCAGAACAGGAAAATTAATCTTCCCGTCATTATCCACCAAATAAGGTTGCAGAACCGGCTGGACAGTCAACTGCGAATTTCCAGCAGCCACACTAGCAGGACTAGCTACCGTCAGATTGAATGGAATAGCCAACTCGGGACTAGTACATGAAACCACAATAGTAAGCAGGTCTTTAGGCATTATCTTGGCATCATACAAATTTTCCTGTTGGACGGTCTGTTCCACAACTTCCACATCCTGCAAGTAAGGAACCTTTTTGTATGACTGACAAGACGCGAGCAGAAATATTGCAATCAGACAGGCAAACACATTACGTCCCATACCATGCATACTCATATACATGTAAAATGATTTATTCATAAAATTATAAATTTATTATTCCTTATCCAACCTCTCAAATTTCGGAGAATTCTTTGACTTAAATTCCGGCACGACTTTCTTCATCAACCGCACGGTATCCATAATCTTTACCGTACGCGACAACTTCTCAAACTCTGCATAAGTATCAAGGATATCTGCATATTCATACCGACGTACTTTAGCTATCATAATTTTCTTGTTTTCGGTAGGTATTGTATTTTCTTTATCGCTCAACACCTCTTCATACAATTTTTCACCCGGACGTAATCCCGTGAATTCTATTTTGATATCTTCACCCGGACGATAGCCAGCCAATTCGATCATACGAGTCGCTAGATCAACGATCTTGACTGCTTTCCCCATCTCAAAAACAAAGATCTCATTGCCCTCACCCATTGTGGCGGCCTCCATTACCAGACGGCAAGCTTCAGGAATGGTCATAAAGAAACGGATGATATCAGGATGAGTAACAGTGACAGGACCACCATTCTCAATTTGTTCTTTAAAACGAGGAATGACAGAACCGTTACTACCCAATACATTACCAAAGCGGGTGGTGATAAATTTTGTATGACCTTTCACTTTTCCCTCACGGATAGCACATCCCAGACTTTGAACATAGATTTCAGCTAAACGCTTGGAACAGCCCATTACATTAGTAGGATTTACAGCTTTATCCGTAGACACCATAATCATCTTTTCAGCACCATATTCCACAGCCATATCAGCCACCTGACGAGAACCGGTCACATTGACAAGTACAGCTTCACAAGGATTTTCTTCCATCAAAGGCACATGTTTATAAGCAGCAGCATGAAAAACAATTTGAGGATGATACAATTCAAATACCATACGAACGCATTCCTTCACACGCACATCACCAATCACCGGAACAAAATCTATATTTGGATATTTTTTCTCAAACTCAAGACGGACATTATGCAAAGGTGTTTCTGCAGAGTCGAACATGATAAGTTTCTGAATTCCCATCTGCACTAATTGACGGCAAAGTTCACTGCCAATACTGCCTGCCGCACCAGTCACCAACACCACTTTTCCCCTGAATTCTTCTGCAACCTGACGAAGGTTGATATTAATTTCGGCACGACCCAACAAATCCTCAATCTTAATAGGACGTACCCACTGATGAAAGTTTCCGTCAGAGTCCGCTTCACTGATAGTAGGAGCTATCAATGTTTTAAGTTCATTGTTTTTACAATATTCCAGAAGTCGTTTTTCTTCCAGGCGGGTATCTTCATAACGGGCAAACAGAATCCCCTTAATTCCGCGCTTCCGCATGATATAATCAACATCCGATTCATTTTCAAAGTAATAAACGGGAAGATCTGCCAATCGGCGTCGGCTGTTATTTTTACCATATACATAAAAACCGGTTACTTTATAATGTGCACTATCCCTAAGACGTAACTTCAAGGCTACGCTCTCTTCATTAGTACCATAAATAAGAATACGTGTGTTCTTTTTATTCACCCAATCCAATAAAAAATCATAGACGATTATCAATGATACACGGAAGGTTGTCAAGATCACTAAAGTCAATAAACCATCAAATAGAAGATAGGATATTTTATAATTATATGGCAATTGGGTCTCATATATAACTCCAAAAGAAATAATGACCAAACAGGTAATTTTAAATAAAACGGCACACATGATACGCCAAAGTTCACGTGCCTGTGAGAAACGAATCGTATTACGATAAGTATGGAATAACAAAGCTCCTGCAACACTTGCAACCAAAGAGACGCAAACAAACTTACAGAGCATCCAGTCAGTCATTGGAACATGCGCCATATAATGAATGACCACATAAGCTACCAATGAACATAATACAGAAATTACCGTATCAATCCCCAGAATGATCCAATAGCTCAAATAGTTCTTACGAGCGTATTGAGCTATACCCCTTAATGTATTTTCCATTGTTGTATGAACGAAATAATTACGTATCTAGAGATACAATCAGATATTAAAATCAAAGCCTCACCGGCTCTACATAGCCTACCGGCATATCCGCACAAGCACACCCCAACATATTCAACCGGACAGCAATCTTGCTCCTGCCATCCACCGTGACAAGTTCTCCTACAAGACCAGTCAAAGGACCTTTAATGACACGCACTTTTTCACCACGTGCCAAAGGAGCACTATTCATACAGATTGCCTCTTCGGAATAGTCGAGCATAAAACGGAAACGGGCCATTTGTTCATCAGGAATGATAGTCGGACTGCTCTCACCGCGCATTACCATATACCGACTAACTGTAGAAAAGGAAAGAACCTCTTTACGTTCTTTAGGATCAGCATGTACAAAAACCATCATCGGAAGCAGCACGGATTCAACCACTTTACGGCGGTCGCTCCATTGATGTACTTCTTGCTGAACCGGTACAAAATTTTCAATCCCCATTTTGTCTAAACGTTCGGCTACCTTCTTCTCATGATGCATACGAACCAGAGCGACATACCAGCGTTTAGAGTGTGCTACGCCTTCCCCTGTCCCAATATTAGGCCCAGCACTTAAAGTTTCTTTCGTTAGAATCATACTTTTTTACCCCTTAAGTTTCCGTTACTTCTTAGGTAACGGATAAGGTACTCATTCACAAGAAAACAGATGAAAACAGAAAAATATGGACAAGAACCGCCTACAGCAATGTTTTTCTAACCTACGCGAAGGGAAAAGCATCTTAAAAAATAGAATATAAGAATATCGGGCATGATAAAACAAAATCATCATGTCCGGATATATTCTTGTTGTATATTTCAACAAATCAGAAAAAAAAGAAGATTTTACTTGTTTACTATTTGTATTTTTGCATATCTTTGCATCGAATAATAATCCGTTACCTAAGAAGTAACGGATACATTTCATCCCTGATTTCTAACACTTTATCGTTAATTATCTACCTAAACGATAGTTTCTAATGTAAGATAAATTCCCTTTATTTACCTCTGTACGTTCTCTTAGCTCAAAACCTTTTAAATAGATTTGTGTGGTTTTTATTGATTTGTGTCCCAATGATTCACTAATCATTTCAATTGGCACTCCACGATACTTGGCTGTCGTTGCCCACGAATGGCGAAGTGTGTAAGAAGAAACGGGAGAATTCAAACGCAGAGCTCTCGCCAAATCCTTCAAACTATTATTGAATCTTCGAAGAGCAGACTGATATTCACGGTATGCCCTTTCATCCTTTCGTTTCTTGTTACCGCAAAGTATGTCGAACAGATAGTTCGGACAATCGGGAATGGGTTCCTGATTACTTCGGAGTTGATTAATCATTCCCCTGGCAGTATCAAGCACTTCCACGCTCATGGGAGTTTTCGTCTTGATTCGATTATAACGTAATACACTCTGCTCTAAAGCTGATTTTTCCAGATGCGCTAAATCGGCGAATGACATTCCACAAAACTGGAACATCAGGGCGGCAATAGTTTGTGTGCGACGTAAACGCTCCGATTTGGGATCCTCATATAGAAGTTTGTGCAATTCACCGGCAGGCAAAGCTTTCTTTTGGCGGACATCCACGCCTGTATAGACATCATGAAATAATCGGGGAACATAAGGAGCACTACCCGCTTCCACTCCCCGATTGTAAATGCTACGAAGCATACGCATATACGTAGAAATCGTATTAGGCTTCAAACCACACTCATAAAGATACTGACCATAACGTCGTAAACGTTCTTTGGTGACCTGTCTGAACGACATATTCAACGTACCACAAAACTTACTGAAAGAATAAAGGGCATTCTTATAGACATGCGCAGTAGAATAACGCCCCTCCTTTCGTAAACGATTGATGTAGTTCTCACCACATCGACTAAATCCATTTTTATTCATCATTTGCATCACTAGTTATTTTATATATATACTATTTGGCAAGCGACAAAAGAACAAATCTTTTTGCAGGTTCAATTTCACTTTCCAGATATTATTTTTAGAATTAATACATATTTAACCAACGTTAAAATTAGTAGATTATGAAAAGTAAAAATGCCAAAAAAGGTAGTAAAAACGACAAGGTAAAAAGAAATGTCCAAACAATGAAAAAAGCCCCCAGGAGGCATTCAAGGGAAGAAATCATCAGTGAAGAAGAACTGGATAACAGAATAGCAATCGATGGAGATATCCGTCTTTATTTCACCATGTATTTAAAAATCTTTATTGATGGACATTTCCGCCATCCCAAGAAAAGAAAGCTGATAAATCTAGCCCAATATATCTATGACCAAAAAGTATTATACATCCACAAACACGATGGCTATAAGTTAATGGAACTTAGCAGTATACATGCTGAATTGGGGGCATTGAGAAAACCTGTTGAAGAAGAGTACATGAAAGAAAAAAAGGAAAAAAGAGAACAAGCTGAAAAGATCAAAAGCAAGTACTAAAAAAAATAATGGGACAGTTGGAATATAAGGCTTACCTTCGCCGCCGTTTTCAACCGGTCGAAAACTTACAGATTTTCTCTTAAAAAAATAGTGACGGTATGCTATTGTTATAGCGTCACTATAATGAAAGGATAGTGACGCTATGACAACAACATACCGTCACTATCTATAAGGGAAGATTTACGCTCAAACAGATTATTTTTCATAATTAAAAACAGAAGAAAATGAGACAAAAAATCAGGAAGAGTAAGTTAGAAGCTTGCAAATTAGTATGGAAAAAACGTATTACTGCTGAAAAGGGGATTTCGGATAAATGCGCAGAGAGAATTGTACAAGAGTGTATTAGACTAATAGAACGCATGTTGTATGGAAATGCAATGATCGCTTTTCATAGGCAGGATGGCACATTCTGCCTGGAAAAAGGGACACTAGTAGGATATGAAAAATTCTTTCATAGAAAATTCAATATCACAGCAAAACAAGAGTCTATTGTCTATTGGAGTGAAGAACAAAAAGGATGGAGAAGATTTATGATCGGGAACCTGATGGAGTGGAAAGCTATTGTATAACTTAGATTAAAATATATTTAACAATGAATATGATTAACAAAGGGATACCTTATTTCCCGACACCGGCAAACTTCTTTGACGAAGAAGTGATGGAACTATTAGAAGCTAAATTTGGAGTGTTAGCTTCTTACATTGTCATGCGATTGCTTTGCAAAATATATAAAGAGGGATATTATATCTCTTGGGGAAAGGAACAAAACCTGATTTTTGTCCGTAAAGTAGGCGGCGGGATTAAAGAGGATATGATGGAAAAGATTGTCGATCTGTTATTGGAGAAAGGATTTTTCCATAAGGAAACCTACGAAAAATACGGCATACTCACTTCGGAACAGATTCAAAGGGTGTGGTTTGAAGCTACTACACGAAGGAAAATTGATTTCTCCCAACTACCTTATTTATTAGAGACCAAGAAGAAAAAAGGGATGCAAAAAGAAGAGTTGAACGCGGAAAATGCAGACATTTTTGAAACTCAAGAGGAGGTGAGTCAAGAAAATGCAGACATTTCCCGACAAACTAAACTAAAGGAAACTAAACTAAATCATGAAGAAGAAGAAACCAACGTTGTTTCGATTGAAATTCCGGGGTATGCCTACAATCTGGCTACACACAACATAGCAGGATTGATGGAGAGCCTGGACAACCATAAAGTGACTGACCCAAAAGAGAAACAGACGATTCTCCGGCTATCGGACTATGGCAGGAAAGGCACCCAGGTGTGGAAACTGCTCTCCAATACGGCCTGGAGTAAAATCGGAGCACCGGGGAAATATATCATTGCAGCGTTAGCCAGCGGACGGAAATAAACCGACTGATTAAAAGCTGATAAAAAAGGTACGAAAAATCTGTGCTTTTCACAAATTCTTCGTACCTTTACGCTCCGGTAAAACAAGTTCTATCCACATAAAAGATAACAAAATGGAAAACAGAAGTTTAGTAACCATTGCCGAACATTCTAAAGAAAAAATCCTCTACATGCTCGAAATGGCGAAGCAGTTTGAAATGAACCCCAATCGCCGGTTATTACAAGGAAAGGTTGTAGCAACCCTGTTCTTTGAACCTTCTACCCGTACCCGCTTGAGTTTTGAAACAGCTGCCAACCGTCTCGGTGCACGAGTAATCGGATTCTCTGACCCCAAAGCTACCAGCTCTTCTAAAGGGGAAACACTTAAAGACACGATCATGATGGTGAGCAACTATGCAGATATTATCGTCATGCGACACTATCTCGAAGGAGCTGCACGGTATGCCAGCGAAGTAGCCCCGGTGCCCATTGTCAACGCAGGTGACGGAGCCAACCAGCACCCGTCGCAGACGATGCTCGATCTCTACTCTATCTACAAGACACAAGGAACGCTGGAAAATCTGAACATTTTCCTGGTGGGTGACTTGAAATACGGCCGCACCGTACATTCTTTGCTGATGGCGATGCGACACTTTAATCCGACTTTCCACTTCATCGCTCCCGAAGAGCTGAAAATGCCGGAAGAATACAAACTTTACTGTAAAACGCACCAAATAAAATACGTTGAACATACGGATTTTACCGAAGAGATCATCGCTGATGCTGATATTCTGTATATGACCCGTGTGCAACGCGAACGTTTCACCGATTTGATGGAATATGAACGGGTGAAAAATGTATATATTCTCCGTAACAAAATGCTGGAGAACACACGTCCGAACCTGCGTATCCTGCACCCGCTTCCCCGCGTCAACGAAATTGCTTACGATGTGGATGACAACCCGAAAGCATATTATTTCCAACAGGCACAAAACGGTCTGTATGCCCGCGAAGCAATCCTTTGCGATGTATTAGGTATCACATTAGATGACGTTAAAAACGATATTTTATTATGAGCGAAAATAAACAAGAATTGCAAGTAGCTGCCCTGAAAAACGGGACAGTGATTGACCATATACCATCCGAAAAGCTCTTTACCGTAGTGCAACTGCTCGGTGTGGAACAGATGACTAGCAATATCACTATCGGATTCAACCTCGACAGCAAGAAGCTGGGTAAAAAAGGGATCATCAAGATTGCAGATAAATTCTTCTGCGACGAAGAGATTAACCGTATTTCAGTAGTTGCCCCGCACGTCAAGCTGAATATCATCCGCAATTACGAAGTAGTGGAAAAGAAAGAGGTGAAAATGCCGGATGAACTTCGGGGCATCGTGAAATGTGCCAATCCGAAATGTATCACCAACAACGAACCGATGGCCACTATCTTTCATGTGATAGATAAAGATAATTGTATCGTAAAATGCCATTATTGCGAGAAAGAGCAGAAACGTGAAGAGATTACAATCCTCTGAATAAACGTATAGGCCTATGAAACAGGACTGGAAACCAGGAACGATGATCTATCCGCTGCCGGCTGTACTGGTCAGCTGCGGAAAGGAAGAAAGCGAATATAATATGTTCACAGTAGCATGGACGGGTACGATTTGTACAAACCCGCCCATGTGTTATATATCCGTACGTCCGGAACGCCATTCTTATGACATTATCAAAAAAAACATGGAGTTTGTCATCAACCTGACAACGAAAGATATGGCTTTTGCCACCGACTGGTGCGGAGTTCGTTCGGGACGTGATTATCATAAATTTGATGAGATGAAGCTGACACCCGGACAGTGTACGGTGGTTAGTGCTCCGTTGATTGAAGAATCTCCTCTCTGCATTGAATGCCGTGTGAAAGAAATCATCTCCCTCGGCTCACACGATATGTTTATCGCTGACGTAGTAAATGTGCGTGCGGACGACCGGAACCTGAATCCTGAAACCGGAAAGCTGGAACTGGCCGAAGCCAATCCGCTGGTATATGTGCATGGAGGATATTATAATCTGGGAGAGAAAATCGGTAAATTCGGTTGGAGTGTAGAAAAGAAGAAATCATAAAAAGTGCGATATTGCCATGAATATGCTGCGTAAATTCATCCTTCCCGGTTTATTAGCCATAGCCTGCACGGCTGTCGGCCAGAACTATAACGCAGAAAAAGTAGACCGCCCCAATACAAAAAAAATAAATATCGGTATCAAGGCGGGATTCAACTCTTCCATGTTCATGGTGTCTGAACTGAAAATTAAGGATGTAACTATCGATGAGGTGCAGAATAACTACAAGATAGGTTATTTCGGCGCCCTCTTTATGCGCATCAACATGAAGAAGCATTTCATTCAGCCGGAAGTGTCCTATAATGTAAGCAAATGTGAGATCACTTTCGATAAGCTCGGTTCACAGCATCCTGCCATCGAGCCTGATTATGCTTCCGTGCAATCGGTGTTGCACAGTGTGGATTTCCCTATTTTATACGGCTATAATGTGGTGAAAAAAGGGCCTTACGGAATGTCTATCTTCGCAGGCCCCAAACTTCGCTACTTATGGGGAAAACACAATGAAATCACTTTTAAGAATTTTGACCAAAAAGGGATTCACGAAAGGCTGTATCCGTTCAATGTCAGTGCAGTGATCGGTGTAGGCGTCAACATCTCCCGTATCTTTTTCGATTTCCGCTACGAGCAAGGCATCGGAAATATCTCCAAGTCCATCATTTACGACAATATCAATTCCGACGGCAGCACAGGAGTGAGCAACATTATTTTCCGTCGCCGTGACAGCGCGTTAAGTTTTTCGCTGGGATTCATCCTTTAAGAATAAAATATCATTAAATCCGGCTTTTTACTAACATTTTTCTTGTACTTCCTTCATTCTTTATTTATTTTCATTAACTTTGTGCGCTTAAAATAGGTATCTCGAATTAGAAATTTAATCTTACTTATAAAAGAATGAAAAGAGACGACATCATTTTCGACATCATCGAAAAAGAACATCAACGCCAGTTGAAAGGAATCGAGCTTATTGCATCAGAAAATTTTGTGAGTGACCAGGTTATGCAGGCAATGGGTTCTTGCCTGACTAACAAGTACGCAGAAGGTTATCCCGGCAAACGTTATTACGGAGGTTGCGAAGTAGTAGACCAAAGCGAACAAATCGCTATCGACCGCCTGAAAGAAATTTTTGGCGCGGAATGGGCAAACGTACAACCACACTCGGGAGCACAAGCTAATGCTGCTGTTTTCCTCGCAGTTCTGAATCCGGGCGACAAATTCATGGGATTAAATCTTGCACACGGCGGACACCTTTCTCATGGCTCACTGGTAAACACTTCCGGTATCATCTATACTCCTTGCGAATATAACCTGAATCAGGAAACTGGACGCGTTGACTACGACCAGATGGAAGAAGTCGCTCTACGTGAGAAACCGAAAATGATTATCGGTGGTGGTTCTGCATACTCTCGTGAATGGGATTACAAACGTATGCGTGAAATCGCTGACAAAGTAGGCGCTATCCTGATGATCGACATGGCTCACCCTGCCGGCCTGATCGCTGCCGGAGTGCTCGAAAATCCGGTTAAATATGCACATATCGTCACTTCTACTACACATAAAACACTTCGCGGACCTCGTGGTGGTGTCATCATGATGGGTAAGGATTTCCCCAATCCGTGGGGAAAGACCACTCCGAAAGGTGAGATCAAGATGATGTCTCAATTACTGGATTCTGCCGTATTCCCAGGGGTTCAAGGCGGACCGTTGGAACATGTAATTGCTGCTAAAGCAGTTGCTTTCGGTGAAATCCTGCAACCTGAATTTAAGGAATATGCTAAACAAGTACAAAAGAACGCTGCTGTACTTGCACAGGCTTTAATCGACCGTGGTTTTACCATCGTTTCCGGTGGTACAGACAACCACTCTATGTTGGTCGACCTGCGTAGCAAATATCCCGAACTGACAGGTAAAGTGGCAGAAAAAGCATTGGTTTCTGCCGATATTACTGTTAACAAGAACATGGTTCCGTTCGACAGCCGTTCAGCTTTCCAGACTTCCGGTATCCGTTTGGGTACTCCTGCTATCACAACTCGTGGTGCAAAAGAAGATTTGATGCTCGAAATTGCTGAAATGATCGAGACTGTATTGTCTAACGTAGAAAATGAGGAAGTTATTGCACAAGTACGTGCACGTGTCAATGAGACAATGAAGAAATATCCTCTTTTTGCTTATTAAAAAACGATTTCAAAGCTAATAGCTTCACTGTTATCAGCTTTATTTCTTATTTATAAGGTCTGCTCTTTGTGAAAGGAGCAGGCTTTTTTTATTTATTAACGGTCCCGCCCGAACCATCTGTCCATATTTTCGTTTTTCTTACTATAAAAGAAATATATGATGTCATATATCACTCATAGCAAGGACGAATTCAACCGTACAGTGTGCAAGAAGAGAAAACAGAAGCGCACTGGACTCTATATACAGTCATCCCCGTCTTTCCACATTTTATTTCATAGGGAAAGACGGGGATTTATTTTACCGGCATCATACCGGAATATTTTTTTGAGGTATATATTTTAGCTCAATCCTTCTATTTCTCCATCCACAATATCGATGTGCAATGCCTGCGGCTCCTTGGGTAATCCCGGCATACGAAGAATTTCTCCGGCAATGGCTACAATCATTTCAGCTCCGTTATTGATAACAATATCTTTAATATGGAACTCGAAGTTGTTTACCGCACCATAAATCTTTGGATCGGCAGAAAATGAATATTGTGTTTTCGCAATACAAACCGGATAATGAGTAATTCCCATTTTCTCGATCAGTTTGATACGGTTGCGGGCAATACTGCTATAAGTAATAACGCTGGCTCCGTAAATATTAGTGGCTACCTTTTCAATCTTCTGCTGTATGCTATCTTCTTCTTTATAAGTGTAGCGTAAAGATTCGGACGGATTGTTCTCTATGGTATCTACTACCAGACGGGCCATATCTACTGCTCCCTCTCCTCCTTCACTGAACGCATTGTTAATGGCGAACCCCACTCCCAACTGTTCGCAATGTTCGCACAGTAATTCCATTTCTTCATCCGTATCGGATGCAAACTTATTGAAAGCTACGATGATGGTCTGACCGAATGAGCGAAGGTTACGAACGTGTTTGTCGAGATTACGCAATCCTTCTTTCAAGCCTTCCATATTCGGCTCTTTGATACGGTCGAGACTGACACCTCCGTGCATCTTTAATCCTTGTGCCGTAGCGACAATCACCGTGAGACGTGGTTGGAGTCCGCTCTTGCGGCATTTGATATTATAGAATTTTTCTGCACCGAGATCGGCACCGAATCCGGCTTCCGTGATTACATAATCACCGAAGGACATTGCCAATTTAGTGGCCAGAATAGAGTTACAACCATGTGCGATATTAGCAAACGGACCACCATGTACAAAAGCAGCGGTTCCTTCGGTAGTCTGCACTAAATTAGGATGGATAGCATCTTTCAATAACACGGTGATGGCTCCTGCCACTCCCAAATCTTTCACAGTAAAAGGTTGGTCGTCATACGTGAAGCCCAACAGGATATTTTCAATACGGCGACGCAGATCACTCACATCTTTGGAAAGGCAAAGAATTGCCATAATCTCCGAAGCAGGAGTAATATCGAAGCCGGACTCTTGGGTAATCCCATTCGATTTAGGTCCGAGGCCGACAACGATGCTGCGCAACGAACGGTCGTTCACGTCAAGCACTCTCCGCCAAAGAATTTCTTTCAGTCCAAAGCCCTTTGCCTGATTCTGATAAAGATAATTGTCGAGTAAAGCAGAAATCATGTTATGAGCAGAAGTGATGGCATGAAAATCCCCTGTAAAATGGAGGTTAATTTTGTCCATCGGAAGCACTTGTGCATATCCCCCACCGGCTGCTCCTCCCTTCATTCCGAAACATGGACCGAGAGACGGCTCGCGAAGAGCGACAATCGCATTCTTTCCAATTTTATTCAATCCCAAAGCGAGACCGATAGATACTGTAGTTTTGCCAATGCCCGCTTTGGTTGCTGTGATAGCAGTTACCAGAATGAGATTGCTTTTCTTCACTTTCTCTTCATCAATCAGTTGTTCGGGGATCTTTGCTATGTAGCGGCCATAATTCTCCACTTCCTCGCGAGGGATTCCGATACCTTCGGCAACTTGCTTAATCTTCTTCAGCTCAATACTGCGAGCTATTTCTATGTCTGATTTCATACAGAATATGATTAGTTTTATTTTTGAAGGAACAAAAGTATAACAAAAAAGCGAAATAGAGAAATTTAAAGTTCGACGGATATTATATCTCTATTTTTCATAACACAACAAACTCTTTTTACGCTATAACTGTTGTAAATGACATAACCTAAAACAACAACTTAATTATGGAATGGATTATTAATCAATTAAGGGTACATCCTGAACTTGCTATTTTCCTGACGCTCTTTGCCGGATTTTGGCTGGGCAGACTCAAAATAGGGAAATTCTCATTGGGGACAGTCACCAGCGTTCTGCTGGTCGGAGTATTGGTAGGACAACTGAATATCACTGTAGATGGTCCGATGAAAGCTGTGTTCTTTCTGCTTTTCCTGTTTGCCGTTGGCTATAAGGTAGGTCCGCAATTTTTCCGCGGATTGAAAAAAGACGGTCTGCCACAAGTGGGATTCGCCGTACTGATGTGTATTGTCAGTCTGGTAGCCCCGTGGATACTGGCCAAAATCATGGGATACCACGTAGGGGAAGCTGCCGGACTCTTGGCAGGCTCACAAACCATATCCGCCGTTATCGGTGTGGCAAGCGATACGATCAACCAACTGGGAATCAGCGATGCACAAAAAACAACATTCATCAATGCGATTCCGGTAGCGTATGCCGTAACTTATATTTTCGGAACGGCCGGCTCGGCGTGGATTCTGGCTTCTCTCGGACCTAAAATGCTGGGTGGACTGGATAAGGTGAAAGCCGACTGCAAGGAACTGGAGGCTCAAATGGGAACATCGGAAGCTGATGAACCCGGATTTTCCCCGGCTCTTCGTCCGGTTGTGTTCCGTGCTTATAAAATCACCAATGAATGGTTTGGCAAAGGAAAGAAAGTCAGTGAACTCGAAACATATTTATGCAAGAATGATAAACGTCTGTTTGTAGAACGGATTCGTCAAAGAGGAATGGTGAAAGATGTCAATCCGAGCCTGATCCTTCACAAGAATGACGAAGTGGTACTTAGCGGACGCCGTGAATTTGTGATTGGAGAAGAAGACTGGATCGGTCCGGAAGTGATTGATGCACAATTACTCGACTTCCCGGCGGAAACTCTTCCCGTAATGGTGACCCACCGGACTTTTGCCGGAGAAACGGTTTCCAAAATCAGGGCGCAAAAGTTTATGCACGGGGTCAGCATCCGGAATATCAAGCGTGCCGGAATCAATGTTCCGGTATTGCCTAAAACGATTGTAGATTCGGGAGACATTCTCGAACTTACCGGTCTTAAACATGAAGTGGAAAGTGCTGCCAAACAAATGGGCTATATTGACCGGCCTACCAACCAGACGGATATGATCTTCGTAGGATTGGGTATTTTGCTCGGTGGTCTTTTCGGTGCACTGGCTATTCACCTGGGAGGTGTTCCTATCAGTCTTTCTACCAGTGGCGGCGCATTGATAGCCGGACTTCTGTTCGGTTGGCTACGCAGCAAGCATCCTACTTTCGGAGGTATCCCCGAACCTTCTTTATGGGTATTGAATAACGTAGGATTGAGTATGTTTATCGCAGTGGTCGGTATCGCTGCAGGTCCCAGTTTCATTGCCGGATTCAAGGAAGTAGGCGTCAGCCTGTTTATCGTCGGTGCATTGGCAACGGCCATTCCTCTCCTGTTACGTGCCGGATATTATTCGGAGATCGATATGCTGGTATGGGCGAAGAAATTCTATGGGGATGACTTCGTTACTTATCTGCAAAAGACCTACAATCCATTGGATGTGGTTTTCCGTCTGGCAAACGAAACTTCACTCGTTCTGTTGAATGGTGGTGGCTTTGCTGGACCGAAATGGAGTGTGCGTGTGTCACTAGCCAATTTGAATGAGGCCGATTATGTGAAAATCGGACAAAGCATCAAGTGTGTGTTGGAAGAATATGCCCAAACATGGAAAGCATCAAAAGAATGAACTAAGTAGTTCATTTTATAAATGAGAATTTAATTCAGACAGAAGAACATAAGAACAAAAAATAAAATAGCAGTTAAATAAACAACAGAAATAATTTTCAAAGCGCAGCATTTATGTTCTTTTGTTCTTATGTCTGAAATTTTTCTCGCTCTTATGTCTAAAAATTAATTAGCGTTTATTTAAAGCGGGAGGTATCGACCTCTTCCCTTTTTTTCTCTTTGTATCCTCCGAATTTATAATTAAACGAAATACCGAATGTACGGGTAGTGCGCATATAGTGGTTTTTCACATTCTGCAATCCGTAACGGACTTGTGTCGAAATGGTGGAGGTATTGAACAGGTCGTCACACTTCAGCGTCAATTGTGCTTTTCCTTTTGCAAAGGTGTAACGAAGCGCTGCATCCAGATTTCCCGAACGAGGAAGATCGAAAATTCCCTGTATAGCTCTATTTTGATAGAATCCGGTCAGGGTGAATTTTAAGTCGGGTTTGGTGGAAAGGGTGAATGTGTTGTCCATCGTCAAGACGAATGTATATAGTTTACGGTCAAACGGGATATCCCAGAAGTCACTATCTTTCTGGCGATAACGAAAACCGATGGCGGTGAAACGGGAGTCGAGCCATTTTTTCACCTTAAAGGGAACTGTCATTACCAATCCGGCTTGTGATGAAAAATCAAAGTTGAAGAATTTGTAAATCTCTACTAAGCGTTCCGGTGACTGGTAGAGGGTTTGCATTTGCTTGTTTTTGGTATAGCTATAAAAGGCGGAAAAAACATACTTGCCTTTTAGTATATAATTAAGGCTGGTTTCATAGTTCGTGGCAGGTTTGAGATAGGGATTTCCTTGAATTTCAGAGTATGCTCCCATGTAAGAGATTACATTCTGTACGCTCCAGTATTCGGGATATTCCTTGTCACTACTCAATGAGAATTGCAGGACATGTCCGGCAGCGGGCATATAAGTTAGATTGGCTACCGGGTACAGGCTCCATTCATTCCAGATATTTGTATGATATTGCTCTGCTGCCAGAGAAACATCGGCCGAGAGTTTTTCACCGAAGATTTTGCTTAGTCCGGCATACACATTCAGGGTTTGTTCGCGACGGCGGGAGTTCATGTTATTATCCGGTAACAGGTTATCTGTTTCCGGGTCATAATATCTTTGATAGCTATGGTCTAAAGCGGTCGTATAGGTTATACCATAATTCAATCCCCAGCCTTTACCTAAGGTATGTTCTTGCCCGGCATAAAAACGCCATTGATTGATTTGCTGTTTATCCCGGCTCAAGAAATTCATTGTCTCTGTTCCCATCGTGCTATATAATAATTGGCTGCCGGGAGAATGATAGGATGTAAATGCCACTCCGGCTTTCAGCCCGAAAGGGGTTTGATAATCTAACTTTGCATTATGGAGCTGGCTGTCTCCCTGCGAGTCGGTAACAGAATTTTGCGCACCGGTAGCTATGGAATAATGTTTGGAATCGGTAAAAGCTGTTGTGTAGACCAGGCTTAACAGATGATCTTTTGCGAGGGAGTAATCCATTCCGAGGCGTATCTGATGACTGTTGGTACGGGAAGTCATTATTTCATCCATATCCATCTGATGTACCGAACCATCGGCTAACGTGTGAAGTGCTTCTTTCTCCGTTATCCTTCGGTCGCGATCATAAGAGTAAGAGTAAAGAAGATCTGCAGAGAATTTACGTCCGGAGTACAGAAGACTTCCACGTTCTGCCAAAGATTCGTAGTAATGTTGGTTAAAAGCTGTATAGAGTTCTCCTTGAAGGGAAGATGCTTGTCCTGTGCCGGGTGCTAATATCAGGTTAATCATCGGTCCGCGTACCTGATAGCGTGCCGGAGCGGAATACATCACTTCCGCCTTTTCAATCCGGCTGACAGGAATCGATTTTAATAAAGCATCCAATTGTTCGGCAGACAGAGTGGTCACTTTTCCGTTGATGACAACAGTTACCTCCTGTCCTCCCAACATCAGACTATTATTCATATTTACTATACCCGGAAGATTTTTCACAACATCATAGGCATTATCCACAGGCAGGTTGCCCACCAGTCTCGGCACGTCATACACGAGTTTGCCTTGTTCGGCTTTCACGATAGGGCGTTCACCTATAATCATCACTTCGGGCAGTTCCTGAAACAAACTATCCATATAACCTATATTCTTGATACTGTCGACAGGTTCCTGTGACTGTTGTCCGACTTGTGCTGTAGCGGATATCCACACACATAGAAGAGACATAAATAGTAAATTAATCCGTTTCATTTCGTCTTTATTTTTGGAATACGACAAAATACGGTAGAAAAAATGGAAATTTGCGTTATCACTGGCTTATCTAGTGTTATTTAGTCTTATCAAAGAGAAGAATAAGAATAGTTTCCTATTATCTTTGTCAGTATGAAATTACCACTAAAACATATTGTCATACTGGTTATCTGCTCATTAATCGGAATCTTTGTTTATCAAGCTTATTGGTTGACAGGGCTTTACCGGTCTATGAAGATGGAAATGGAGAGCAATATCAGAGATGCGATGCGGACGAGTGACTTTAACGAGGTCGTGCTCCGGGTAAATGATTTGCAAAAAGATAATGTGGAACACGGTTCGCTGACGGTATCAGCCGGATATGATGCGGACGGCAATTCATTAGTGACTAAACAAACGATTTCTTATACGGATAGTAGCCGTCAGGATACGATACACTCCCGGACAGAAACTACTACGGATACGGTAAAGGCCGTTGGTAACGCTCCGGAAGATTCTACACCTGTTGCAAGTAGCGAGAACGGGCTGGATGTGTTATTGAAAAAGCAAGATTCGCTAAAGGAGCTGTTAATGAGTATTCAGCAGGGTATTCATTCGGGTGTGGACACTTATATAGATGTCAACCTGCAGCGATATGACAGTTTGCTCACCCATGTGATGAAAGAGCATAATCTCTCTATTCCTCATCACACTCTTTTGATTTATACCGGAATCAGTGCCGATTCTTCCATTGTATATACCGATACATTAGGTATTGCGGGAGATAGCAGTTATATTCCCAGTCCCAAGGCAATCCGCTATGACTATGAATTTAATATGCATCACAGCCAACGCTACCAACTGGTGTTCGAGCCGATCAATTCATTGGTGTTAAAGCAGATGACAGGTATTCTGGTCACTTCATTTGTAATTCTTCTGATTCTCGGATTCTCTTTCTGGTTCCTTATCCGGACGCTTCTGAAACAGAAAACGCTGGATGAAATGAAAAGTGATTTTACCAATAATATCACGCACGAATTAAAGACTCCCATTGCCGTAGCCTATGCGGCTAATGACGCATTACTGAACTTTAACCAGGCGGAAGAGAAAAGCAAGCGCGACCAGTATCTACGCATCAGTCAGGAGCAGTTGCAAAGGCTTAGCGGGCTGGTGGAACAGATTTTATCCATGGGAATGGAGCGTCGCAAAACGTTTCGTTTGCATCCGGAGGAAATCAACCTGAAGGAGTTGATTACTCCGCTCATGGAGCAGCACCAGCTAAAAGCGGACAAGCCTGTACATATCGAATTGGATATTCAACCGGAAACGCTTGTCATTGTAGCCGACCGTACGCATTTCAGCAACATCATCAGTAACCTGATAGATAATGCAGTGAAATACTCGAAAGAGGAAGCCGAATTGTCTATTTCCTGCCGACAGACTGGGGGAACAGTAACCATCAGCGTTACCGACCGGGGAATCGGAATTCCACTTGATAAACAAAAGCATATATTTGATAAATTCTACCGGGTCCCGACGGGCAATCTTCATAATATAAAAGGTTACGGACTAGGACTGTTCTATGTCAAGAGCATGGTCGAAAAACATGGAGGGACTATCACCGTAAAGAGTGAACCGGACAAAGGAAGCACTTTTACCATTACTTTATAAACCCATAAAATCATGAGTAAAAACAAAATTACCGTATTACTGGTAGAAGACGAACAGACGCTCGCCATGATCATCAAAGATACACTTGAAGAAAATGATTTTATCATTCATACGGCGAATGACGGCGAGGAAGGTCTAAGCCTTTTCTTCGAACTTCATCCGGATATACTTGTAGCTGATGTGATGATGCCGAAAATGGATGGCTTTGAAATGGTACGTCGCATCCGCCAGACGGATAAACAGACTCCTATCTTATTCCTGACTGCCCGTTCGACCATCAATGATGTGGTGGAGGGCTTTGAACTCGGAGCGAATGATTACCTGAAAAAACCTTTCGGTATACAAGAGCTGATTATCCGAATCAAAGCACTGATGGGAAAGGCTTTTCTCTTCACAGAGAATAAGGTTGCCAATCATTTTGAGATAGGAAGTTATCTGTTTGATCCTGTTGCACAAACTTTATTACACGCAGGAACGAGACAGGAACTCTCTCATCGTGAATCGGAAATCTTGAAACGGCTTTGCGAGAACCGGAATCAGGTGGTCAACACGCAGGATGTCTTGCTCGAACTTTGGGGAGACGACAGTTTTTTCAATTCCCGAAGCTTGCATGTGTTCATTACCAAATTGCGGCATAAACTCTCGCAAGATGAACAGATACGTATTGTCAATGTACGGGGAATCGGTTATAAACTGATTGTCAACTAAACTCTTTAACACCGCAAAGTGCCATGAATAATAGACTACCGCATTTGCACAACAGTTTTTTTCTAAGAAAACATAACGGAAGCGGATAGTCAGGTGGAAATTATCTATCTTTGTAGTAAATCAACCTTTACGAAGATGAAAAAACTGATTCTATTTCTTTCGCTGATATTATCGGTCGGTTTTGCATCCGCACAGTCGGAAATTCCTTCCGATAGTATTCGTCGTGCTCCATCTACCAATATCAAGGAGTTTGGTGGTTTTCTGCTGGATATGGGGTTAATGAACGTAGCAACTCCCGAACTTCCCAAGTTTAATTTAGATATGCCTAATATGACGAAAGATTATAATCAGCTCTTTCGTTTAAACACGGATATTACCTATTCTCAAGGATTCACTGACTCTTTTTCTTCGCCTTCTTACTCCGGGTTTTCCGGTTGGGGATACGGATATGGTTGGGGATTGTCTTCTTCTCCACAGTTTATGCAGATGGGATCTTTCAAACTGAAAAACGGAATGAGAATCAATACTTACGGAGATTACAACAAGGATGGCTGGCGGGTGCCTAACCGCAGCGCTATGCCTTGGGAAAGAAATAATTTCCGGGGAGCGTTCGAACTGAAATCTGCTAATGGTAATTTCGGAATACGAATTGAGGTGCAGCAAGGAAGAAATGCTCCTTATTAAATAATAATTAGGCACGGATTACACGGATTTCACGGTCTTTAGGGTTACCATTGCTGAAAAACAACCGCGTTAATCCGTGTAATCCGTGCCTAAAAAAATAGCAATTAATTAGTGGCAGGTAGTTATTAAAATCAGGAAAATCAGAAGGCTTTGTCTGCCGCACTGATTGCATTGGCTATACGGTCACACCACGAATCAAATTCCGGATCGGGTGTTTGAGTTTCCGGATGAGAAAGCATATAATGTACAGCTTGCCGCAATCCGTCTGCCATGGAGATATGGCATATAAAATCCGGGACGAGCCGCTTTATCTTCGAATTATCGAAAACAACCGTAGCTGCTTTATCTCCTAAGAGTTCCCCCCTGAAATCATAATGATCGCTATGTTTGGCAAGGAAATCGGATGCTACGTGCAATGCGTTCAGAGGTTTGCCTAACGCATCGGCGATTGTCTGGTAAATCTGATTCCAAGTCATACTTTCATCGGTAGTGATATGAAAAGCGTTCCCAATGGCATGTGGATTCGCCATCAGTCCGACATAGCCTTTGGCAAAATCTTTGGAGTGAGTCAGTGTCCACAAAGAGGAGCCATCGCCGGGAATAATGACAGGTTTGCCGTCAAGAATCCGTTTGAGAATCTGCCAGTTTCCCTTATCTCCATGTACGGCTACGGGAGGTTTGGTTCCGTTATAGGTATGGCTGGGACGAACGATGGTCACCGGAAAACCACTTGTCCGGTAGGCTGACATCAATACCTCTTCCGCTTCTATCTTGTTTCTGGAATAGTGCCAATAGGGATTGACCAGAGGAGTGCTTTCGGTAATGCGATAATCGGTTAATGGCTTTTGATAGGCAGAGGCACTGCTGATAAAGATGTATTGCCGCGTTTTATTCTGAAACAGGCGGATATCACGCTTTACGTCTTCTGCCGTATAACCGATGAATTGCGCAACCACATCGTAATGTTCAAGTGCGATGGCTTTTGCCACAGCTTCTTCATCATTAATATCCGCAATGATACTGTGAATTCCTTCCGGCATTTTTTTTGAGCCGCGGTTAAGGAGAGTAATCTCCCACCCTCTCTGTTGCGCCAATGCAACTACATCTGTACTGATAGTACCCGTTCCTCCAATGAATAATGCTTTCATAAAACCTGTTTTTTTATATTCTCCGGAGCAAATATATCAATTCCATGACTTACTTCCAGCAATCATTGCCATTTATTTTTCCGCCCGCAAGTTTATGTAGTATACAGATTACTGATTCTTGTACCCTTATTACTGATTTGAGGTATGAAATAAAAAAGATACCTCCAAATGTTTTATCTTTGTATCAGATTAATAACAAAGCATATGGATGAAATAACAAAAATTGAAACCGTCGATCAGTATGACCAGTTGTTTGGACTGGAGACATTGCACCCTTTAGTTAATGTAATCGACTTCTCAAAAGCTACCAAGTCGGTTGAGTATATCCGTATGAACATCGGATTCTATTGTCTGTTCCTGAAAGATGCCAAATGCGGGGATCTCACATACGGACGTAAGAATTACGATTATCAGGAAGGAACGGTTGTCTGTATGGCACCGGGACAAGTGAGCGGAATAGATAACCGTAACCGAACGGCTCCCCGTACCAAGTCGATTGGGGTTTTATTCCACCCCGATTTAATCCGTGGAACTTCATTAGGACAGAATATCAAAAACTATACTTTTTTCTCTTACGAGGTAAATGAAGCATTGCATCTTTCAGATCAGGAAAGAGAAATCGTAACCGATTGCATACATAAAATCCGGCTCGAACTGGAGCATACTATCGACAAGCATAGCAAGCAACTTATCGTACGGAATATCGAACTGCTATTGGATTACTGTATGCGTTTCTACGAACGGCAGTTCATTACACGCAATCAGGCGAATAAAGATATAGTCGTTAAATTCGAGCAATTACTGGACGAATATTTCCAAAATCAGGTGGCAATGACCGAAGGACTGCCATCCGTGAAATACTTTGCAGACAAGGCATGCCTCTCTCCTAATTATTTCGGGGACCTGATAAAGAAGGAAACCGGAAAAACTGCACAGGAATATATCCAGTGCCGGATTATCGAACTGGCCAAAGAAAGAATACTGGAAGGTGTTCAAACTGTCAGCCAGATAGCTTATGAACTGGGATTTCAATATCCACAGCACTTCAGTCGGTTATTTAAAAAGCATGTCGGCTGCACCCCGAACGAATATAAACAAAAAAACTAGACGTATTTTAGATACAGGAGTCTCAACATCATGGGAGATAAAGTACTCAAAATAGGAACCGTGCATCAATGCAATTGTTGCCTGGGGAGTAAGACACTACACCCGCTGGTAAGTGTCATCGATCTCTCAAAGGCTGACTTGTCAGCTCATACGGGCATCAAGTTCGACTTTTATACGATTCTATTGAGTGAGTGTAAATGTGAAGCGTATATGTATGGTCACCAGTATTATGATTTTTCGGATGGTACTTTGCTCTTCCTTAGTCCCGGAGAGTCTATCAATATGAAGGAAAACAGTAAGAATTTTCCTTCCAAAGGATGGATATTGGCTTTTCATCCCGATCTGATTTGTGGCACTCCGCTCGGACTTAATATACATAACTATACTTTCTTCTCTTATCTGCCTGAAGAAGCATTACATATATCTTTGCGCGAGAAGCAAATCATTCTGGAGTTTATGGATAAAATAAACCAGGAACTCGAACGTTGCATTGACCGACATAGCAAGAAGATAGTTTCCAAGTATATAGAACTATTGCTGGATTACTGTATCCGTTTCTACGAACGCCAATTCATTACACGTAATGAAGCGAATAAAACGATTATCAAACAATTCGATAAAATCATAAATAACCATTTTGAAACGAAACAGGTACCGACTGTCGATATACTTTCACATAAGTATTGTGCGAACCTGCTTCATTTGTCTCCTGAATATTTCAACGACTTACTGAAGTATGAAACGGGGAAATCATTTAAAGAGTATATCGAGTTCAAACGCTTCGAGATTGCCAAAGATTGGTTGGTGAATACTGATAAAACAATCAATCAGATAACGCAAGAGCTGGGTTTTCAGAATCCACAGTATTTCAGCCGGTTATTTAAGAAAATCACAGGTTGTTCTCCGAATGATTTCAGGATACCTAATTGAAAGTATATGTCAAAGGGATTAGAGGAAGATAAAGCAATCAAAAAGTCTTAATAAAATTTGAATTGGAATATCAAATTCTTAATCCATGTTATGAAACATACTTTTTTTCTTGGAATATTTGCTAAATTCGCAATAGTCCGTATCTTTGCAATGTGTTTTTCATAGTATTAGATTTAAGGTTAACAAAGGTTGGAGCAAGGCGTTGCTCCTTTTTTTATGTCTATACGTAAGCTCTCTCCTTTTTCTTATTCATGATAATATAGGAATTACGCTATTTTTCAATAACTTTGCAAAAAGAGAGATGTCAATTATGTCTCGATAAGACAGATCAAAAGGTTCTCTTTTTACGTTACATATAAAAAGATTATTTAATCCTTGTAGAATAATGGAAACAATGCAACCATATTATCGTCTGATGAAATCAATCCTCTTTGTATTATTTCTTTCTTTTGGCATGATTTCATGTGAGAAAGAGGATCCTGTTTCTACCTCTCCAACTACAAGGCAAACGGATGACTCAACTACTGATCCGACAGATCCCGATCCGACTGATCCTGTTGTTCGTTCGAATAATGAACAGACGGTGTTCATGTATCTACCCTGGTCGAACAATCTCACTTCTTTTTTCTATCAGAACATTGCCGATTTGAAAAGTATCATCGGAAACAATATATTGAAGAATGAACGGGTGATCGTATTTATATGTACATCGGCCACTAAAGCCACTCTCTCCGAACTTGTCTATGAGAATGGCAAAGGTGTACAGAAGACTTTAAAAAACTACGATTATCCGGATCCTACCTATACAACTGCAGAGGGCATCACTTCTATTTTGAACGATGTACAAACCTATGCTCCCGCCAAACGATATGCAATGATTATCGGATGCCACGGAATGGGATGGATACCTGTATCGAGAGCAGTTTCACGCAGCAGCTTGCAGATTAGTAAAAAGCACTGGGAGTATGAACATGCACCGATGACACGTTTTTTTGGAGGAACACAAACGAAATATCAAACTGATATTACTACGCTTGCCGGAGGTATTTCGAACGCGGGCCTAAAGATGGAATATATACTTTTCGATGACTGCTATATGTCTACGGTAGAGGTTGCCTATGACCTTAAAAACGTAACAAGCCACTTGATAGCTTCTACAAGTGAAATAATGGCCTATGGGATGCCATACGACAAAATAGGCCAGTACTTAATCGGAAATATAGATTACGAAAAGGTCTGTGACGGTTTCTATTCTTTTTATTCAAATTATGTGACTCCCTGCGGAACAATCGGTGTTACTGATTGCTCGGAATTAGACAACCTGGCGGCTATTATGAAAGAAATAAATCAGCGTTATACGTTTAACGAAGAATTAACGGGCGAATTACAAAGATTAGACGGATATACGCCTACCATATTCTTTGATTACGGTGATTACGTTTTCAAACTATGTTCCGATCCGGATCTATTAGAACAATTCAACGAGCAGCTGAAACGCACTGTACCCTTTAAAAGGAATACCAAACAGTATTTTACAGCAATCTCTTCCTCCTACTATGGAGAAAGAATTGATATCAATACTTTCTCCGGAATCACGATTTCCGACCCAAGCACTAATCCGGGTGCTTCAAAAAAGAACGAAACAGCGTGGTATATTGCCACTCATTAAATCTACTCTAAGAAGCATACGGTGGTAGAGAGTTGATTCTTCACATGTGGTCTGTCAAATCTCTTAATAAAAATTGAATTGAGAAAACCAATTCTTAATCAATGTTATAAAACATGCTTTTTTTCTTGGATTATTTGCTAATTTCGCAATAGTCTGTATCTTTGCATTGTGTTTTTCATAGTATTAGATTTAAGGTTAACAAAGGTTGGAGCAAGGCGTTGCTCCTTTTTTTATGTCCATACGCTAGATACTCCTTTAAACATGGCATGACATTATCCCTTAATCACCGCCATTGGAGCCAGCTCCACCAACGGCTTCACCAAGTCCCGCTCATTCGCTATCACTTGCGCAATATCTTTATAAGCTCCCGGTGCTTCATCCAGTTCGTTCTGCGAACGAAGTCCGTGAATGATACCTTGCTGATCCATTCTCTCCTTCTCTTCATCCAGTGACAAACGGCGACAGGCATCCTTTCTTCCCATTAATCGACCTGCACCATGCGAACAGCTTTTGAAACTCTCCGGATTACCCAGTCCCTCAACAATATAAGACTTGGTACCCATAGATCCGGGGATAATACCGATCTCGCCCTCATAGGCACGCGTAGCACCTTTTCGGTGTACAATCACATCCTGATCGAAGTGATTCTCCCAAGCTGCATAGTTGTGGGCAATATTAATCATAGGATCAAAGTCCGTTTCAGGTTTCACTGCCTGGATGGCTTCACAAATACGAGTCATCATCAACTGACGGTTGGCAAAGGCAAAGGCCACACAGTAATTCATTTCACGGAAATAATCCTTTGCCATCTGTGTCTCCATTGGCAGGTAAGCTAGTCCCGATACCATTTCAGAATACCATTTCTCATTCCAATATTGCGCAATCTTATTATAGTGATTGGCAACCTTCAAACCAATGTTACGGCTTCCGGAGTGAATCATCACCCAAACATCAGACGTTGCGGTATCTTTTTGAATCTCAATAAAGTGATTTCCACCTCCCAGAGTTCCTATCTGCTTCAAACAAGCCTCGTACTGATTCTTCAAAACAGGCATCTCTTCAAAGTCGAATCCTTGCGGAAGCAATTCCTGATCCTGCTTTTTATTCTGATGATCGAATCCCAAAGGAACAACTGCACGAATCTTCGACATAATGGAAGTCAAATCCGTATAACTAAAATCTTCCGCTTTTAGATTCGTCTTAATCGCACACATACCACAACCGATATCCACTCCCACAGCATTGGGAACAATCACGCCATTGGTAGCCAACACACCGCCAATAGGCATTCCTTTTCCCGCATGCGCATCAGGCATGATGGCAATATGTTTAAATGCAAAAGGCAGTGAAGTCAAATCCATAATCTGTGACATACAAGAATCCTCTACTTCATCCAACCAAAGTTTAGCGGGTAAACGTGTTCCCATAATTACTTTTTCCATACATCTTTTCTTTTATCAATTCATATAAATCTCGTTATCGGGAGCAAAGTAAGAAGGGAAGTACGAAATCTATTTGCGCAGTTGATATTATTATTTATTTTTGTAGAAATAATCTATAACATCTATATATAGAACCTAATGAAGAAGATATTAATTATCGGTGCCAACGGATTCACCGGACGCCAGATTTTAAACGATTTGTCTGCTTGTAAACAATATAAGGTAACGGGCTGCTCCCTGCATCCGGATATTCTTCCCAATAACGCGGAGGATTATCGTTTCGTCGAAACAGATATACGGAATGAAGCGGACGTTAAGCGTCTCTTCAAAGAGGTTCAACCCGATGTAATCATTAATTGCTCCGCCCTGTCCGTGCCGGACTATTGCGAAACGCATCACGAAGAAGCCTATCTTACCAATGTTACCGCAGTAGGCCAACTGGCCGATTTATGCGAAGAATACAAAAGCCGGTTCATTCATTTATCTACGGACTTTGTTTTTGATGGAAAGATAAACGAAGCTGCCGGGCTGTTATATACAGAAAAAGACCTCCCTGCCCCGGTCAACTACTACGGATATACCAAATGGAAAGGAGAAGAGAGGGTGGCAGAAACTTGCAGCAGTTATGCCATTGTCCGTGTAGAAATCGTTTATGGCAAGGCACTACCGGGACAACATGGTAATATTGTACAGCTAGTAATGAACCGTCTGAAAGCCGGACAAGAAATACGTGTCGTATCCGATCAATGGCGGACACCAACCTATGTTGGAGACGTTTCGGATGGAGTGCTACGTTTAATAGAACATACGGCGAATGGCATCTTCCACATCTGTGGCGATGAATGTATGACCATTGCAGAGATTGCCTACCAGGTAGCAGATTATATGAAACTCGACCGTTCTCTTATCCATCCTGCCACCACAGAAAAAATGAATGAAAGCACTCCCCGTCCCCGCTTCAGTGGTATGAGTATTGATAAAGCCCGGACAATGCTCGGATACAGGCCCCAAAAGTTAAAAGAAATTCTTGCGAACTGGGATAAATTATAAGGGAAAGAGCACATAACCAACTTTTTACAACCATCTATCTCGTTCCGGATATTCCTTTCTCTTTATTTATTGCATATTTATTTTGAAAATATGCAATAAATAACTATCTTTGCACCAAATTCAAAAAAGACCAATGATGAATCAAACATTACAATTACATAACGCTACTCTTTTTCTTGCAGGAATACCTATTTTCTGTAAGTCTTGTTGCGTGCATGTGCATTGGTTCAGTGGATTCATCTAAATTTCCCAACTATTTCTTTACAGGAACTACCTGCTGACTTGTTTTGTTAGCCATAGCAGTATTCCTTTCTGATTTTCAAGCAGATGTAATATCTTCTTTGAAAATTCTTTTGTGTGTTGTCAATCATCAGTTTAACCTAACCCAAAATATATACAATTATGTTCTCTATTATATCTACCATGTTTTTAGGAATCGGCATCGGCTATGTATTGCGTAACTGGAATATTCTGCAGAAGACAGAAAAGACAATTTCTCTTACAATATTCCTGTTGCTCTTTATTCTCGGTGTATCTATCGGTTCTAATAGCCTGATTGTGAACAATCTTGGTAAGTTCGGATGGCAAGCCATTGTTCTTGCTGTGTCCGGTGTATTGGGAAGCCTGATTGCTGCCCGTTTGGTACTACAATTATTTTTCAGGAAAGGAGGCGAACAATGAAAGGAAGTCTGATCGTTATAGTATTCTTTTGTGTAGGCTGTATCATGGGAGCTTTCAATAAGTTCGAGTTCGATACGCACACAGTTTCCATGTACATACTTTATGCATTAATGCTACAAGTAGGAATCAGCATCGGTTCCAATAAGAACCTGAAAGCCATTGTTTCACATTTGCACCCTAAAATGTTGCTGATTCCATTGGGAACAATTATCGGTACGCTGTTATTTTCCGCCCTGGCAAGTTTGCTATTGCGTCAATGGAGCGTGTTCGACTGTATGGCAGTGGGAAGTGGATTTGCCTACTATTCACTCTCTTCCATCCTTATCACCCAGTTCAAAGAACCCTCCATCGGACTGCAACTGGCTACGGAACTGGGAACCATTGCCCTACTAACTAATATTTTCCGTGAGATGATGGCACTTCTTGGTACTCCAATCATCAAGAAGTACTTCGGGAAACTCGCTCCTATTTCAGCAGCAGGAGTCAACTCGATGGATGTACTGCTGCCTTCCATCACCAGATATTCAGGAAAAGAAATGATTCCCATCGCCATCCTGCACGGCATTCTGATTGACATCAGCGTTCCCGTTTTCGTTTCTTTCTTCTGTAATCTTTAACCCTGTCCGGAAATAATAACCTTATTTATTAATGCCCGGAAACAGCCAATACAAACTTGATATCAGCATAGGAGACAGCGTCTCCTAATGCTACCTTTATAGCGAATATTCCCATGTATTCATGTTCATCCAAATACTTGCGAATCTTCGCTATATTTTCAGCTTTCACCACCTGCTCCACTTTGATCTTTCCCGAACGGACATAATGCTCCAGATGTCCGGCAATGGTTCCGGATACCAAATCACGAGCCTTGGCTATTTCATCTATATTCATTCCCTGACGGAACATTTCATAGCTAACCAACTTCGTATCTTTCTTCGCCTCCTTCTTTTTCTCCTTCTCCGCCTCTTTCTCCTGTTTCTCTGCCTCTTTCTGCAGCTTCGTCTTTCGTTGCCTTGCAGTATCATCACTATTACCGGAGGAGATTAACAGATCCATTATCTCCGGTCTTTCCAATTGATTCTCCGCCACATACTTGCGGATAATACCCAGAATCTCAAGCCCGTATTTCTCTACTCCTTTCGCTCCAAAATAAGGTATCGCCTCCAAAGCTCTTGGACTATCCGGTAGCAGATTCACAATTCCCATCAATGCTTTCTGTTGCATAATCACATAAGCAGGGACATTCATCTCCCTTGTTTTGGCTGTTCTCCATTCAGACAGGGCACGATAAAGCTCCGGATACAGAATGTCCGTAGGAACTTCCACCTTTACCTTTTCAGCACTGCGTGTACGCTCTTTCCGTTCCTTACGTTCTTTCTTCTCTTTCAAAGCCTTCGAAGAACCGGAGGACGTAGAATCATCTTCAAGGCTCAACATTACTTTAGCCTTCAACTTCAAATAATCCGTAATGGCAAACCTCCCTCTTGTAGACACAGCTTCCAACAGAGACTCCTTAATCCACAACGCATCATCCAGTGCCTGCATACGCTCTGCTAACAGCTTTCTCAACTCTTTATTATCAAGAGGCATATTAGTCTTATTATACAAAGCCCGAACCGGTTCCAACTCCTTATGAAAATATCCGGCACCGGAACGAATCCGTTCCTGCAACTCCTCATTCACCGCATAATCCTCACTCTCATGTATCAACCGGGTATACTGATTGCGGAAACGTTGAGACACCTCCACAACCTTCTCTTTAACATGGGGAGCCAACGCCTTATATTCAGCCAACTGCTTCGGAAAGAGCTTGTACAAATCCTCATCCATAAGACGAAGCAACCGTTTATAAGCCTGATCGATCGAATAGAAATTAAACAAATCACTCAACAAATCAAAGAAATACGCCTTTTGCATATCATTCAACTGCTGGCTGCCCGGCTTATTCTGCTCCACCGCTTTGGTGAAATTATCCACCGTAGCATCACTTATTATGGCTTCCCTGCGCAAAGGAGACTCCAACACCATACCCTCCAGCGTCTTGCAACGACTCAAAGCCACGTAAGTTTGTCCATGTGCAAAGGAATTCCGTGCATCAATAATAGCACGTTCAAACGTCAAACCCTGACTCTTATGTATCGTAATAGCCCACGCCAAACGAATAGGATACTGGCGGAACGTCCCCTCTATCACTTCAGTGATTTCCTTCGTCTCCTCATTCAACACATACTTATAATTCCCCCACTCTTCCGGCAACAACTGAAATTCGGATCGATCCCCTTTACCACGCACCACAATACCCGTTTCATTAACCGCTACCACCTCACCAATCATACCGTTATAATACCGTTTCTCGGACGATGGATCATTCTTCAGGAACATAATCTGTGCTCCCTCCTTAATTGTCAGAAGTTTATCCGCAGGATACGAATATTCTGGAAAATCCCCCTCTATCTCGGCACTAAAATGATACGCCTTGCCGGGCAACGATGCCAGTTCGCGATCATTAACCCTCTGCGCCTGATTATTATGTGTCGTCAGACGAATATATCCCTCTTCTTTCTGCGGCTGAAAGCCGGGCTGATAACGACGGTTCAGTTCATTCAACACTTCATCATCCGCCTTATTCTCCCGAATTTTATTTAATAAAGAAAGGAAGAACGTATCACTCTGACGATATACTTTCTTGAGTTCAATCGTCATATATGCCGTTTCTTTCAATGCATGACTTGCAAAGAAATAAGGAGTCTCATAATGCTTTCTCAACAACTCCCACTCATTGTCTTTCACGACAGGCGCCAACTGTTGCAAATCTCCAATCATCAACAGCTGCACCCCGCCAAAAGGTTTCTCCCTATCGCGATACCTCCGCAGAGTTGCATCCACCGCATCCAGCAAATCAGCACGCACCATACTGATCTCATCAATAACCAGCAAATCCATACTACGGATGATATTCCGCTTTTCTTTACTATAACGATAATGCGTCTGGGAAGAATTAAAGGTTGTTTCGGGCACAAAAGGAGCGAAAGACAACTGAAAGAAAGAATGAATCGTTACGCCTCCCGCATTGATAGCTGCAATCCCTGTCGGAGCCAATATGACCATGCGTTTGGGCGTATGTTCTTTCAATCGTCTAAGAAATGTCGTTTTCCCGGTTCCTGCTTTTCCGGTAAGAAATAAATGTGTGCCTGTATTTTCAATGAACTGCCAAGCAAGCTGCAGTTCTGGATTATTTTCCATGCTTTTCCAATTTTCGGTAAAGTTACTGAATATTCTTTTTCTTTCGTCTTGATACGAAAGAAAAAGAACCAAAAAGAAAGAATCAAGGCTGCGTTTTTCCGGCTACTCCGGTGCTTCCTCCGGCTAAAGGGCAGAAACTCGCTACGCTCAAACAGTCTGCCCTTTTTAACGCCGGAGAAACCACCTGCGCTTGACGCCGGAAAAACGAGGCCGGAAGACCTGCGGGTGGAAGCCTTACAATGTGGGAAGCTTTATTATTAAAAAACTCACCATATAAAAAGAGGACATAGAATAAAAGGCTAATAGAATGATAACCGATGTAGCCTATGTAGTATAAAGAGACTTATGAAAGGTTTATACCCCTTATAAAAAAGCTTTGCTATATAAAAGTCGCAGACGTTATACGACTCAATATAGCAAAGCAGAACAATATATAATAAAACTATTAACGATATAACAGCGACTCACCAAAGCAATATCAGACATATCGCACGGCTCCCCCCACAACCCTATCCAGAACAGCTTCCCCACAAACCTACTCTACAGTTAGCGTCCAATTTTGACGTGTACCCCAAGGAAAGCCGCCACAAGGCGGTT
>ERZ826613.741-NODE-741-length-45403-cov-14.144880_pt1 | contig 45403 bp, 34 predicted proteins | sample MGYA00519925_ERZ826613 | MGnify/ENA primary metagenome ERZ826613 (study PRJEB31778, sample SAMEA3449236) | human gut metagenome | biome: human gut; feature: human-associated habitat; material: faeces | place: United Kingdom | collected 2010/2012 ... | reverse complement strand
TGTAAGCGGGGGTGTAGGTGCCCTGCATGATGGTGTTGGCAACGTAGTCACGGTCAATGGCCAGAGACAGAGCCTTGCGGACCTTGGGGTCGGTGAACGGCTCCTTCTGGTCGTTCAGGGAGATGTAGTAGGTGCCCAGGATGGTGTCAACGTAGAAGTCGCCGCCGTCCTCAGCCTTGGTCAGGCTGGGGATCTCATCGGTGGGGACGTCCTTGATGAGCTGTGCCTCACCGCTGTTGTAGGCGGCGTAAGAAGCGCTGGAGTCCTCGAGCAGAAGCAGGGTGATGGTGTCGGAAACGATCTTGGAGGAATCCCAGCCGCCGACGTAGTTCGGGTTCTTGGACAGAACAATACGCTCGGAGGGGACCCAATTGGTGATCATGTAGGGGCCGTTGCAGACGAAGGTGTCAGGCTGCGTGCACCAGGCATCGCCGTTGGCCTCAACCGTAGCCTGCTGCACGGGGCTCATAGCCGCGAAGGCGCAGAGCTTATCGAAGTAGGAGCAGGGATAGGCCAGCTGGATGGTCAGGGTCTTGCCGTCCTCGCTGGCGTGGACGTTCAGGGCATCCCAGTCGGAATCGGTGGTGGTGTTGCCGTCTGCATCGGGGTTGCCGATGGCATCCTGATAGCCGTCGATCATGCCGACAACGGTCTCGCCGTAGGGGGCTGCGGTGTCGGGGCAGGCCAGACGCTTGAAGGAGTACTCAAAGTCCTTCGCAGTCAGGTCGGAGCCGTCGCTCCACTTCAGGCCGTCCTTCATGGTGAAGGTCCAGGTCAGGCCGTCCTCAGAGACCTCGGGCAGATCTGCCTGGCCGGGAACAACCTCGTTGTTCTCGTCGATGAGCAGCAGCGGCTCAAAGGTGGTGATGATGGTGTTGGCACCGTCGATAGCGCTGTTCAGCGCGGGGTCCAGGGTCTCGGGGTTGGAACCGAGCTGGACAGTGAAACCGTTGGCGGAAGTGCCGGTAGCCTCGGCGGCTTCGCTGGTCGCAGCCTCAGTGGATGCAGCGCTGCTGGCATCGGTGGCAGCGGAGCTTGCAGAGCCGCCGCACGCAGCCAGAGAAGCAGCCATGCAGCCGGCCATAGCCACGGCAGCAATGTTCTTCATCTTCATGAATATTCCCTCCAAATGTAATATACTTTATACCCAATCCCCCCGGGAGACAAGCCCCCAACGGAATGAATATTTATACTTTACCACTCTGAATCCGAAATTTCAAGTGGTCTGTAACTTTTGTAACTGTTTTGATAGAAAGTCCTTTTGTATTTCTACCGCGTACAATTCTATGTTCTGTGGATGAATGTTTGCCTTGCACGCACATTTTGGGGTCAAGCACAGGGCGGCTGCGGTGAGCCGCCCTGTATAAGTATGAGTTTATATGTCGGGTGGAGTCGAGGGGCGGACAAACAGCGCCCGCCGCGCCCGGCAGCGCCCCCCTACATTACTTTACTTTGTCCAGATGGTGGCACGCTGCCCAGTGGCCGCTGCTCACCTCCTTGAACTCCGGCACCTCGGCGGCGCAGCGCTCGTCGGCGTAGGGGCAGCGGGTGCGGAAACGGCAGCCGCTCGGCGGATTCAGCGGGCTGGGCACATCGCCCTGCAGCACGATACGGTGGCTCTGGCGGGCCGTGACGGGGTCCGCCACGGGAATGGCCGAGATCAGGCTGCGGGTGTAGGGGTGGACGCTGTGGGCGATCAGCTCAAAGCTGTCGGCCAGCTCCACCAGCTTGCCCAGATACATAACGCCGATGCGGTTGGAAATGTGCTTGACAACGCTCAGGTCGTGGGCGATGAACAGGTAGGTCAGCCCCATCTCCTGCTGCAGGTCCTCAAACATGTTGACGACCTGCGCCTGGATCGAAACGTCCAGCGCAGAGACCGGCTCGTCACAGACGATGAACTCGGGGTCCACAGCCAGGGCGCGGGCGATGCCGACGCGCTGGCGCTGACCGCCGGAGAACTCGTGCGGGTAGCGGTTGGCGTGCTCACTGTTCAGGCCGACGCGCTCGAGCAGGGAGATGATCTTGTCATGGCGCTCCTTAGCGTTGGCGCACAGGTGGTGGATATCGATGCCCTCGCCGACGATGTCGCCGATGGTCATGCGGGGGTCCAGGCTCGCGTAGGGATCCTGGAACACGATCTGCATACGGCGGCGGTAGGGCAGCATATCAACGGCGATCTTTTCCTTTTTGTCAAACAGGACCTTGCCGTCGTAGATGATGGTGCCGTCGGTAGGCTCATACAGGCGCAGCAGGGTGCGGCCCGTCGTGGTCTTGCCGCAGCCGGACTCACCGACCAGGCCCAGCGTCTCGCCCTTGCGGATGGCAAAGCTCACGTCGTCCACGGCCTGAACGTACTGCTTGTTCTTGCCCATGCCGCCGGCGGGGAAATACTGCTGCAGATGCTTTACTTCAACGAGATTCTCGCTCATCAGGCTTTGCCCCCCTTCTCAAATTCTTCCTTCTGGCGCAGCCAGCAATAGGTGTAGTGGGTGTCGCTCAATTCGGTTCTGGGCGGCATCTTGTTCAGGCAGACCTTCATGCAGCTCTTGCAGCGCGGCGCAAACGGGCAGCCTGCGGGCGGGTTCAGCAGGTCAACGGGCTGACCCTCGATGGGCACCAGGCGCTCCTTCTCCTCGGCGTTCAGCTTCGGGATGGAGTTGATAAGGCCCTTCGTGTACTCATGCTGGGGGTTGTAGAAAATTTCGTCCGTCGTGCCGTACTCGACGATGTGACCGGCGTACATGACGGCGATCTTCTCGCACATCTGGGCCACAACGCCCAGATCGTGGGTGATCATGATGATGGACATGCCCAGCTTGCGGCGCAGGTCGTTCATCAGCTCCAGGATCTGTGCCTGGATCGTCACGTCCAGCGCGGTGGTCGGCTCGTCGGCGATCAGCAGCTTCGGCTCACAGGCCAGCGCAATGGCGATCATAACGCGCTGGCGCATACCGCCGGACAGCTCGTGCGGGTACTGCTTCAGGCGGCGGTCCGGCTCGTTGATGCCGACCAGCTCCAGCAGCTCCCTAGCGCGGGCCCAGGCTTCCTGCTTGGTCTTTTTGGTGTGCAGCAGGATGACCTCGACGATCTGGTTGCCGATGGTGTACACCGGGTTCAGGCTCGTCATGGGGTCCTGGAAGATGATGGAGACCTCGTTGCCGCGAATTTTGCGGAACTCCTTCTCGGTCATTTTGTCGATCTGGTGGCCATTGAACCACACCGTGCCGCCGACCAGACGTCCGGGGTAGGCGGTCAGGCCCATGATGGAGTAGGCCGTGACAGACTTGCCGGAGCCGGACTCGCCGACGATGCCCAGCACGTCGCCCTGGTTCATGCTGAAGGACACGCCGTTCAGTGCCTTGACCTCGCCCGCGGGGGTGAAGAAGGACAGGCGTTCGTCCTTGATTTCAAGAATTTTTTCGCTCATGTTGCTCCTCCTTCCCTCTTTAGCTCTTGAGCTTCGGGTCAAACGCATCGCGCAGACCGTCGCCGAACAGGTTGAAAACCAGGATCATGATGCTGATCATCAGCGCGGGGGCGATCAGCAGCACCGGGTAGGTGTTCATGCCCTTGACGGCGTCAGTCGCCAGCGAGCCGAGGGACGGCATGGGGGCTGCAACGCCGAGGCCGAGGAAGCTCAGGTAGCTCTCGGTGAAGATGGAGGACGGGATCTGCAGGGTGGTGGTGACGATCAGGGTGCCCATGCAGTTCGTCAGCAGGTGCTTCTTGATGATGCGCCCGCCGGAGGCACCCAGCGCGCGGGCAGCGGTGACGTACTCGCTCTCCTTCAGCGTCAGGACCTGGGAGCGGACGATACGTGCCATGCCGACCCAGTACAGCAGGGCGAAGATGATGAAGATGGACACCATGTTGGGGCCGAGCTTCTGCATCCAGCCGAAGCCGGGCTTGGTGGCCAGGCCCTCCAGCGGTTCCTTGATGGCCATGGCCAGCAGGATGATGAGCAGGATGTCGGGGATGGTGTAGAGAATATCGGTAATACGCATCATGATGTTATCGATCCAGCCGCCCGCAAATGCGGAGATGGCGCCGTAGGTCGCGCCGATGAGCAGGACCAGCACAGAGGCCAGCAGGCCGACGGACAGGGAGACGCGGGTGCCCATCATGACACGCACGGCAAAGTCACGGCCCATACGGTCGGTGCCGAGGATGTGCGGGAATACGTTCTCGCCCTGGTCGATGAGCTTCTGCTCGGCGGCAGAATACTCAAACGGGGCCAGGTTGTTGCTGCCCTTGATCTGCTGCTCATAGCTGTAGGGCCAGAAGCTGGGCAGAACATAGGCCATGAAGGCGATCAGCAGGATGACGACCAGGCTGACCATGGCGATCTTGTTTTTGCGCAGACGGCGCATGCCGTCCTTCCAGAAGTTGACGCTCTCGCGCATGACGACAAGGCTTTTCTTCTCGTCGTTGGACGCGGGGGCAAAGTCCTCAACGTTGAGTTGCAGGCTCAACGGATTCTTTTTCAGATTTTCCATGTGTCTGCTCCTCCTTACTTCAGCTTGATGCGCGGGTCGATGATCTTATACAGGATGTCAACAACGACGTTCGCAACGATGACGAGGGTCGCCAGCAGGATCGTAGTGCCCATGATCATCATGTAGTCACGGTTCGTGATGGCGGACACGAAGTCGCGGCCCAGACCCGGGATGGAGAAGATCTTCTCCACGACGAAGGAACCGGTCATCAGGCCTGCCAGCATGGGGCCGACATACGTGATGACAGGCAGGATCGCGTTGCGCAGCGCGTGCTTGAAGAGGATCTTCACACTGGAAACACCCTTGGCGCGGGCGGTGCGCATGTAGTCCTGACCCATGACGTCCAGCAGGCTGGAGCGCATCAGGCGGGTGATGTAGGCGGTGGGATAAATCGCCAGCGCCGTCACGGGCATGATGTAGGCCGCCGGTTCATTCAGGCCGACGGTGGGCAGGAGCTTCAGGTTCATGCCGAAGGTGTACAAAAGCACAACGCTTGAGATAAAGCTCGGGATGGCGATGCCGCAGGTGGCAAACACGATGATCAGATTATCGGCCCACTTCCCTCGGTTATACGCGGACAGACAGCCCAGCGGAATGCCGACGCAGAGCGCGACGAGCACAGCCAGACCGGCGGTGCGGGCCGAGACCGGCAGCTTGGAGAAGATGATCTGGTTGACGGTACGGCCGCGCTGTTTCAGGCTCAGGCCCATATCGCCATGGATCAGGCTGTTCATATAATTAAGGTACTGCACGCCGAGGGGCTTATCGAGGCCGTATTTTTCGGCCAGGGCCTGCTGGGCTGCTTTGCTGATGGACTTTTCCGCCACGAACGGGCCGCCGGGGACCAGGTTCATGATGAAAAAGGTAAGGGTCGCGACGATGAACACGCTGAAAATGCCCATTGCCACGCGCTTGACGATGTACTTCGCCATGGTTTTGTGCCACTCCGTTTCTTAATGGAATACAAATTAGGGTCGATTTCGGTTTATTCGTTTAACGCTCTGTACCGTGCGTACACGCTTGTACGCAATAGGCGGACAGACAGGAGAATAAAAAAAGCCGATGGCGGCTGCGATTGCAAACGCCATCGTTCGTAATCCGAAATCTACTTTATATTATAAAATGTTGCAAAGTATTTGTCAATTCGATGTTCGTTTTCAGACAACGGCAAAGAGCTGAAAACCCGCCCCGCAGGCTGCAGATTTTCGTGAAAGATGCCCATTTGCAGAATTTTTTGAGTTTTTTGAAAAAAACGCTTGACTTTCCGGGCGGCGGGCGCTATAATAAAACACGTTCTCCGGCGAGAACGCCAAGAGAATATGCGCCGGTAGCTCAGCTGGATAGAGTGTCTGACTACGAATCAGAAGGTCGGGAGTTCGAGTCTCTTCCGGCGCACCATGCATTCGCACCGGAGCAGAAATGCTTCGGTGCATTTTTGTTTGTATCGCTTTTTTCAAAGCGCACAAACAGCGGCAACCCATACAGTCACCGCTGTTAATCCGATTTGAAAATCAGAAAAAAGCGTGCTTATATAGTGTTCCTGGCAGCGGGTGTTCTCCCGCTTTCCCCCGACCCAGCATCCCGGCTGGAGGTTTCTGCCTATGGGGGCTGTACTGGTGGCGGGGTCTGTTGCATCCCAGCGGCTTCTGAGGCCAACCACAGTACAAAAGAAGTAAATACTTCTTACAGGAACAGCATCTTCAATTTTCAAGGTACAACGATAAAAACCCCCAACCATTTCACAACGGTGGGGGTTTGGTGTACCTTGACAAAGGTCAAACTGTATTGTACACTGTTTAGGCGATAAACCAAACGGAAATTGGTTTATAACCATACAGATATGCAACACAGATTGTATTGCTTAGTACCACGTTACCCCACAACGCTGCTTGTGTTTTAGCCTTGTGGTTACTGGTTGCCAATTTCTTATGTGGCTTCCAGGGTGGAGTTCTTATCGGGACTATTATAAGCAGATTCAAAAGGGAAGTCAAGCGACGAAAGCCGCTTGGCTTTCTTTTTTTCTGCATAATAGGTCAAAAGTCGTAGTGTGTCCAAAGGCTGATGACTTTAACAGTCTTGGCCTCCTCCACAACTTCGTAGACAAGCCGGTGCTGGATATTGATTCTCCGCGAATAGGCTCCTTTCAGATTGCCCACGAGTTTTTCATAAGGTGGGGGCGTCTGATAAGGGTTTTCCCGCAGCAGATCAACTAAGGCTTTGGCTTTTTTGTCCAGCTTGGCGGCTTTGAGCTTGGGAATATCAGCGGCTGCCTTTTTGGTGTAGACGATGGTGTACATTACCAGGCCACCTCAGCTTCCGGCAAGCACTGGTCGAGCGGGGTGTTAAGCCCTTCGATGATCTCGTCCCGTACCTGGGGGTTAGAGGAGAGATAGAGCGTTTCCATCAACCCGTTATAATCTTCTTCGCTAAGGATGACGGCGTTGCCTTCCTTGGTGCTGACGTTCACAGGTTCGTTATACTTGATCGTCTGTTCCAGAATTCCGAAGATGTTTTTGCGAAAGTTTGTAATGTTGGTGTTCAGCATATTGCTCCCTCCTTACGTGTACATTATACCGTACATTGCGGGAGATGTCAAGAGGAAATGTACATTTTTTTGTGCGTTTTTTTGTGGAGGCAAGTATAAATTCTGCTAATTTTTGTTTTGCAAATAAAACACGAAAACCATGTTAAAACGAAAAAAATCAGTTGTGCCTAATAGGCACAACTGATTGCGGAGATATAGTAGGACAAACGGTTATTCATCTGAGAGTGCGTCTTGAAGAAATTGATTGACATCGGTGTAGGATTTGCACAAGCCGGGATTTTCCTTCATCCACTGCACTTCTTGGATGGCCCGCTACGTTTCCTCATTTGGAATACCGGTATAGCCTTCGATCTGCTTCTTTAGGAACGCAGCGCGCACTTCCCGCAGCTTTTTGACCCCCAGCGCCCAATAAGGGCGGATTTCATTGCCGGTCATACCGGCTTCGCGGCACAGGCGCATTTCCCGCAAGACGCGGGGGCTGCACTTGTGCAGTTTGATGAGTTTCAGACCGTAGGTGTCTGGCATAATGCCGTTGGCAATGCCGATCAGCAGCTCCTGCAGCTGTTCTTTGTCGATACCGTGGACGGGGTCCTCGTAGTACATGGGCGGCAACAAGCCCTGCTCTCGGGCCCAATCCCGCAGCTGATGCACACGGCGCTTCTTGATGATGTGCAGCGGCAAGGTCGGGTCATCGTAGCTGCTTTCATCAAAGCCCATGCGCATCCCCAGGCGCAGCTCGGTGAGCTTGGGCAGGCCCTCGTCGGTGTTGTACCCCTTGGCCAGATACGGCTCGATGTCCAGGTCGTCCTCAATCCAGGCCGCTTTTTCTGCCTCCCAGGCCAGGTCTATCGGCCTGCCGCCCAGCATGGCCCGCTTTTCGGCTTTTGCTTTCTTTGCCAGGTAGATGATTCCGCCCTGGTGCGCTGCGCTGCGGGCCTTTTTGTTTGAGTTCTGCGCAATCTGCCGCCCGGAGTAGCCGATCATTTGCAAGCCTTCCGGCGACGTTTCGGTTTCGGCAACACGCACCACCACCCGTAGCATCTTTTTGCGGCAGCCCGGTACGGGCACCCGCACCCAGCTCCCCGGCTTCAGAGCGGCGCTGCCTTTGTAGTCCTCCGGCACGCCGAACCCGTATTCTTTGCCATTCGGCTTAAATTTGATAAAAACCATCTTCATGCAAAAGTCACTCCCCGTTGCCTAAATTATACCTGACGCTACCATCGGTGGCAACGACTGTACAAAGAAAAAAATAATCGGGCGCAGCGATCAGGCAGGCTGTGGGCGCGAAAAGCGGAGCGCATGCGAAATCCTTCACCCTGGATAAACGAGACTTTGCCGTGTATGCCTACCTCTGCCGCTGGTTCAGGCAGTTCCGAAAGGCGCACTTCTCCCCTTATTGCTAATTTGGAGAGGGAGAAATATCTTCTTTCTGTACCGTAAGTGGGATTAGTCTTATTACTGTTCCTCAAATTTTGACATACCCATTTTGCAAAAATCTTTAGAATCTCTTGACAAGCACGGCTCTCATGTAGTATCTTGAAATTGAAAATTAGACTTGCTTTGCCCGCCAGCAGCATCTCGATTTTTTGCCGCCGTGTTCCAGCACGGCGGTTTTCTTTTTGTGCGCCAGGATTGGCCCCTGGGAGCGCCCGTGCCACCGTTTCGACGAGTATGTACAGGTTGTGCTTCCCGGCACGGAAAGCGGCTTTGAGGAGCCTGCCAGCGGCCACCAGAGACTTGATAGCCGTTTGCACTGTGCCGATGGCCATGTGCAGCACGGTGGCCATGTGTGAAAACGAGGGAAACGCCTTGCGCTGCCCATTGGAGCAACGGCAGAGGTAGGTATACACGGCAAAGTCCCGTTTATCCAGGTTGAATGCTTCTACCGGCAGCTTGCCCCATGCGCCGGACAGCTGCAGGAGCTTGTACTGATTGGAGATCCTGCGGCCGTCCCGATCTTGCCGGGCAGACACTACCAGCAGGCCCTTTTGTTCCAGACCGGCCACGGCGGAGCGGATTGTGTTCTCGCTCAGACCGCACCGCTGCTGTATGGTGGCGTTGCGGACGGTTGCTGTGCCCAGGCAGTTCTGGCAGTACGATAAAAACAAAAATACCATCAATTCTTTGGGCTTCAGACCATAATCAAATAAGCTGTTATATATTTTTACAAACATGGTGTTCTCCCTTCCAAAAAAGCAGCCCCAGGCAAGCCGTTTGCCTGGGGCATTGTTGTTTAGGGGTTGAATTTTCCGGGGTACAGTGCTGCCGCTTCGCGCCGGGAAGCTCCCAGCTTGCGGCGCGGCTCTCTGGTTGCTGCCGGGGGCGTGTGAGGGCGCGTCGAGGCACTTCCTAGAGCCTGTCGCAGAGATTCCGTGCTGAGTAGTTTGATTTCCAGGTAGTCGTTCTCGCCGGCGGCATCCTGCTCCTGGGGAGCAAGGGACAAGTATTTCCAGTAACCCTCGAGATGGGTTTTCATGGGGGCATACCCGGCTTTCTCGACGATCCAGGTGTCACGCTGGATGCGCACCATTTGAGCCGGGGAAAGCAGCGGGCGGCCCATCAGCTGGTGGCTGCTGGTGGTCTTGCCATCAGACTTGGAGGTGGAGCCGGTCAATATGGTCTCATCGCCCAGCATTTTGGATATGCTGGTAGCTGTATCCTGGGCCGATGGCGATACAAATGTGTTGAGCAAAATCTGGCAGTTGTCTTTGATGATCTCGGTGACGTTTTTATCGTATTTGAGCAAAAACTGGCTGTAGCTTTGCACCGCGACAAGGATTCGCCCGCCTCGGCTGCGGATAGCGGAGAACAGGCTGGTGACGCCGGGAATTGCCGGGAAGTTGCCGAACTCGTCCAAAAAATAGTAGAAGGGACGGGGACAATGCCCGCCCTGTCGCTCGGCCAGGGCAATCAGATCGTCGGTCAGGAAGCGGACGAACAGCGACGCCAGGAAGTGCCTGGTTTCGTTTTCATCCGGCGCGATCAGGAAAATCGCTGTGGGCCGTTCGATGAATCGTTCGGCATCCAGGTCGTTGTCGTGTGTGCAGATCAGCTGCTCCAGCTCCGCATCGACGAATTTCAGCAGCTTGGACAGCACCGAAGAAACGATATTGAGTGTTGTACGAATATCCGCGCTTGTGGTAGTGCTGATATAGCCTTTGATTCTCCGATCGGTAACCCCCTCCAGCATGGCAGCCAGACGGCTTTTCTGGACGGTGTTACCTTTCTCCGGGTTATCTGCCCCCGCCAGTTCAACAATCAGATTAAAAACGCTCACGATGTGGCGCTCGCCGTCCTGCCCATACTGAGACACCAGCAGGACCAGGCCGGTTATCAGGCCGCGGGCGGTCTCATTAAAGTACTCACTGCTGTCACCACTGCTCACAGAGCCGGTATTGCCGATGATCGCGCTGGCAATGACCTTGGCGTAACGCTCCGCAGTGGCATAATGCACGGCCCTCTGTTTGGCGTCTCGCTCCTTGCGCCAGAAGTCGATCTCGATGTTGACGCGATACAGAAGATTAAAATGGCATGAACAAAACACATTCCGAAGGTCGAGCTTCAGCACGCGGTAGCCGCACTTTTTCAGTTCGGCACCGGTGATCGTATACAGGTCATCCTTGACAGATACCAGTACCATGCTGGCTCCCTGGCCGATTCCCTGGGCATCCTGTGTGTGTAGATTGACTCGGGCGTTGTAGGTGATGGTGGGAATATACAGGCTGGTGGATTTACCGGCACCGGGCGGGGCAACCATCAATATAGATTGATCGCTTGTATCAACCAGCCAGGTACTTTTGGATGCACCCACAAGCATGGCCGGTTGTGTCTCATGACCTTGCTGCACCTCGAGATAAACCCGCTTAACTTCCTCCGGCTCCATGAAATGGGCGTCGCCGTGCTGGCCGTGTCCGGCCTTTACATCCCGGACATCCAGAGGCTGACGGTTAAGTAGCTCTACGATTGCCACGACCAGCATGGCCAGCGGTAATTTGGCGAGAAATAGTCGGCCATCCATAGGCACCTTCAGGAACATTTGAAAACACGTCAACAACGCATAACTAAGGACTAACACCGACAACGGGCGAAACAGTTTTTTCAAAAAATCACCTGCCTTACATCATTTCCATAAAGGCTTCGCTTTGCGGGGTCAGCTCCTCCGACTCAATCTGTTGAGCCTGGTACTGTTCGCTGGTCTGTTCCAGCTCGGCATACCGAACGCAATACTCCATCGCGTTATGGAGCCGCGCTACGCTGTCCCGCATACTAAAGCCGCCCACATTTCCAGTGTCTTCCAGGGCGGCGGTGACTCTTCCGGTCAGCTGGTCATCGATCGGCACACCGCAGCGTACCTGCAGGAGCGCCGTCAGGGCGGCGCTTTCCAGTTCGGCCACCGGCTTGTCAGATGTACTTGTCCGGGTAATCACAGCCTCGGAATAGCCTTCCAGCAGGCTTTTCAGTTGTTCTGTACTGTTGTTCCCTTCCCGAATATGTATGACGTTTCGGGAAGCATCAAAAAATCCTGTGCCATGCCGCAGATCTCTTACAACAGAAATATCAGCCAACTGCGCTGCATCTTCAACACGGTGGATCAGGTCGCTGTGCTGGGCCTCTGTCCATTGCAGAGGGGCTTTATCCAGATATTCACTTTCCGGCAGGTCGTACTGCTCCAAAGCATAGACGCGCTCTATCCCATCGGTGCGCAAAACAGTGATAGAACGATCTTCCTCTCCAGGTTTGACTTTGGGGGAGCCGATAGCTTCCGGGCTGGGGCAGTAGGTAGCTTTTGGATTCTGAGCAAACACCGCTACACTATTTTCCGCACCCATGCCAACGCATTGACCGCGGAAGTTCAAGTATTCCAGATATTTCTGCGGATCGGCAGCCATAGCGGCATAAGTTTGATCAATTTTGGATTGAAGTTCTTGAATTTCGGGATGCACGTCTGTTTTTCCTCCTTCTTGATTAAGGATAGTATTCAATTCGTTCAGCCTGGCCAGCTTGGTCTGAAACTCTTTCTCATACGCAAAAGGCTGCTTTACAGCTTCTTTTGCATCCTCCAGATTTTTGTTCAGCGTCGTCAACTGCTCCTGATCCTGAGCCTTTGTGACAGATAACTTCTCCAGAAGGTGGCGGAACGAGGAGAAGTTTTCTTTTGGGTTGAACTCGAAGCTGTATTTTTGCGTACCCTGCAAATATCCCAAAAAGCTGACTGCTTTGGCATCATAATAGGCATGGATTTGGAATCCTCTATACTCACCTATTATGACATCACCAGCTGCAGCGCTTTGGAGCGCGTCGCGTAAAGCAGCGTCGGCTTCTTTACGCTCGGTGTAGGAAGTGCCCATTACAGTAGCAGAGAAAATTTCACTGCCGTCTGAATTGAAACGACTATTGGTTTTGTAAAGGTCCATATCTTTGGAAATTGCATCCAAAGATTCCTCGACTTTTTGGATGGAGGCAGGATACCCGATAGCAATCCTGTCCTGCAGCTCAAATATCTGCGACATATGGGACGAGCGCAATGTACTCAGCCGCGCCACTTCATTGTCCAGTTCCATCTTTTCTTTGATGAGAGGATTGCCGGCGCATAGGGCCTTGATTTCTGCGTAGGACAGTGCAATTTCGTCCAAATCTTGGCAAGAACGAGCGGGCGACTTGGATGTCATAACCTGGCTTATGAATTTCTGCTTGTGCTCAATGAGCTGCCAGGAGTAGGCATCGAAACTGCCTTCTGTCGCATACCGATAGATCTGCACAGATGGGTTTTCGTTGCCCTGGCGCAGAATCCGCCCTTCGCGCTGCTCAATATCCGAGGGCCGCCAGGGAACATCTAGATGATGCAGTGCAATCAATTTCGTCTGCACATTGGTTCCGGCTCCCATTTTTTTTGTGCTGCCCATTAGGATACGTACTTTCCCAGCACGCATCTTTGCAAATAGGGTGGCCTTCTTGGCGTCGGTATTGGCGTCGTGGATGTATGCAATCTGTTCTTTCGGTATCCCCCTTGCAATCAGCTTGTTGCGAATATCGTCATAAATGTTCCATTCGCCAGTGTCTGGCGTGGCCAGATCGGAGAAAATCAGCTGTGTGGATTGCGCCTCCGCTGTGTTTTTCCATATTTCAAAGACTTTCTCCACGCAGGCGGTGGCCTTATTTTCGGGAACATCCGGGAGAAGCGGGTTGAGCAACCGCTGATCAAGAGCCAGTTTTCTGCCGTCCGTTGTGATCTTCAACATATTATCCGTATGAGGGTCCACATTGCCAGCACGGACTTTCTCGGTGCGCTCTCCAAGAGCCTGAATACTTTCTTTCTGCAGCTCCGTAGGAGGGCACATCACAACTGCAGCCTTTCCACCTTCCAGTTCGGGAACTTTTAAATTCAGCATATCGGAAGTCTGTACATCGGTGGCCAACTTCCACATACTGATAAGTTCGGGGAGATTGAAAAATCTCGAAAAGCGTGTTTTCGACCGGTAGCCAGTACCTTCCGGGGCCAGTTCAATGGAGGTTGTGGTTTGTCCGAAGTTGGCGGCCCAGGCATCAAAAGAGAGGAGGTCATGGGCACGCAAAGTGTTGGCCTGTAAATACCTCATCATGGTATACAGCTCAACAGGTGAGTTGCTGATTGGAGTGCCAGTACAGAAAACAAGCCCTCTGCCGCCGGTTATTTCATCCAAGTACTGACATTTCATCAGAAGATCAGTTGCTTTCTGGCTTTCAGAGGTTGAAATACCGGCAACGTTTTGCATTTTTGTAGTGACTGCGAGATTCTTAAATTCGTGGGCCTCATCAACCATGAGTGAATCGACACCCAACTGTTCGAATGTCACCACATCATCTTTGGGGGAAGCCATCAGTTCTTCCAAATGTGACTGAAGGCGTTTTTTGGCGGACTCCATTTGCTTGACGGTCAGATCTTGCCCGCTTTTTTCCTTTTTTGCGCTGGCAATTTCTTGCGTGTACCGTTCGATCTCGTCCTGCAGGAACTTTTGTTGCCTTTCGGTTGACAGCGGAATCCTGGAGAATTGACTGTGTCCCATAATCACAATATCGTAGTTGCCGGTAGCGATACGAGAACAAAACAGTTTGCGACGATCTTTCTCGAAATCACGTTTTGTGGCAACAAGTATATTGGCATTGGGATAAAGACTAAGAAGTTCACTCCCCATTTGTTCGGTCAGGTGGTTGGGAACAATGATCAGTGTTTTATTGCACAGCCCCAGGCGCTTTTTCTCCATCGCGGCAGCGCCCATAACCATTGTCTTACCTGCGCCGACTGAGTGGGCTACCAAGGTATTGCCGCCAAACAAAATTCTGGCTACTGCGTTACGCTGATGAGGTCTGAGCGAGATCTCCGGGTTCATACCCGGAAAACGCAGAAAGCTGCCATCGTACTCGCGGGGTCTCAAATTGTTGTAATGGGTGTTGTAGTAATCAACCAGTCGCCGCCGCCGGTCGGGATCTCGGTATATCCAATCCTTAAAAGCGGCTTCAATTTGCTGCTGCTTATCCTGAGCCAAGCGGGTTTCTTTAACATTGGGTACAGCCTTCTTCTTCCCGTCTACATCTTCGATATAATCTACAACCTTGACAGCTTGCAGGTTCAGGCTGCAGCGCAAAATTTCATAGAAGTTTTTTCTCTTTGTACCGAAAGTGGTTGTAGCCTTCAAGTTGTAGCTGTCTACGGAACTCCCTTCGATGTTCCAGGTAGCGTTGAGCCGGTTGTAGCTGACTTTTATAGATTGTGCCGCCCAGCGATTGGGTTCCATCGTCTCCAAAATGAATTGCTTGATATCCTCTGGAGGAATCCAGGTGGTTCCAAGGTGTAATTCAATTTCAGATGCCGTCAGGTCTTTGGGCTGAACGGTTTTCAGTGAATCCGCATTGACTTGGTAACTGGGGTCTTGTTTGGCGAAAATTTCAGCTACCGCCAGTTTCTTGCGTACATCGCCAGAGAGATATTCTTCGGCGGTCTGGTAGAGCGGTTCACCTGCAGCCGTTGTTTCACCTGGCACGCGAAACACTACGCCGGTCAGATCCTGCAGAAGCTCATCACGGGTTTTGCCGGTTAACTGCTCCATGTAATGTAGATCGACGCTGGTGTGTTCCTGGACAGACAGCATAAGAGCCTCACTGGCCGTTTCCACATGGTCAATCACTCGGTTGGGCCGGATCGTTTTCTTTGTAAACATATCCGACTTCGACTTGAAATTGTGTTCGTCATCGAAATTCTCCAGCGAACAGAGCAAGCTATAACCGCTGTCGTCGCGGAAGGCCAGAGCGTTGGCGCGGCTGTTGAGCCTGCCATACTTTTCCGTGAAGGCGTCGTACTCGTGATTTAACCGGCGCTGAAGCTGCGCAACAGCCTCATCCGGGAGATCGTCGAGCTGGGCCTGAATCAACTCCCGCGTGGTGGCCAGAATAGAGACCATGCCCCTGATTCGGGCCTGTGCTGTGGCGTTTGCGGTGACTTCCCGCATGACTGAATCAGTACGGAAAAAAATCTTATCATCACGGATGGCATAGCTGTAATTCCGTATATCCGGGTCTGCAGGAAGAGGGGATGTCTCTCCGGGCTGCTCCAGGATAACCGGCTCAGTCTTCACCAACGTGGCATTCAATCTTCCCATCGCAGCCTGCAGCTGCTCCTCCAGCGTAGTACTGGTATCAGGCTGACAGGTAGGCCGCATCCCATAGGGGCCGCTGACCATCTCCATTTTTCCGCAAATCATCTCCGAGTGGTCGATGAAATACTGGTTCATGGGGATGCCATCCGCATTTGTTCCTGTGTGCAACCAGGATACGTCCTGGTCAACAATGTGATCCCGTTTCTGAAGGAACAGAATGTCGGCTGTCACTTCCGTACCGGCCAGAGCCTTAAAGGCCGTATTCGGCAGGCGCACTGCACCAATCAACTCACAACGGGCTGCAAGATATTTTCGCACATCTTCTGATTGCTTATCAATTGTGCCGCTGGTCGTGATTATGGCCTGGATGCCCCCTACGCGCAGCTTGTCAATGCTTTTGGCTGCGAAATAATCATGTATCAGGAAGTTATATCGGTTAAACGCAGGGTCATTTACTTTGTACTGACCGAAGGGGACGTTACCAATCACCACATCGAAGTAGCTGTCCGGCAATACAGCTTTTTCATAACCACAAATCTGAATATTGGCTTTAGGGTACAGCTGCTTTGCAATGCGGCCTGTCACGGGGTCAAGCTCCACGCCGAATAAATTTGCACTTTCGTCGAAGCTGGCTGGTCTGTTTGCGAAGAACGCACCCACACCCATACTTGGCTCCAGAATGTTGCCGCCCTGCAGGCCAAAGCGCTCCAGCGTGCTGTACATTGCGCGGATGATCTCCGGCGACGTGTAATAGGAGGTAAGCGTGGATGCTCTGGCTGCCTCGTATTCGGCCTCTGGAAGCAGTTCTTTCAGTTCCTGGTATTCTTTACTCCAGTTGTCTTTCCGTGCGTCAAAGACTTCGGCCAGACCGCCCCAGCCTACATACCGTGCGAGAAGCTGTTGCTGTTCGGGGGTCGCCTGCAGGCCGTTCGCTTCCAAGTGCTGGAGCAGTCGCAGCGCATTGATATTGTCCTGAAAACGGGCCTTTGGCCCGCCCGGTGCAGCTTGCTCGTCAGGCGCGGTAAAGTTCTTTGCGTCACGGGCAATACCAGCTTTGTACTCTTCGAGGGCGGCCTGTTCGGCTTCGGCTACCGTCTGGAATTTCGTCCATTCTCCGGCGATAGGAATTTCGACGGCGTGCGTTTGTACGGGGAGGGTAGGGGCGTGGCGGTTCCGTGTTTGGTCCATAGCATATTCGTCAGGGAAATGGCCATAGACACGCAGCCATTGTTTATTTGCCAGATCGTACACCCCTGCGCCGTCGTAAGCAAACCCATCCTCCCCCTCCATAGTGCCGTTTACAAACTTTTGCGCAGCCTGTTCGGCCTGCTCCAATATTTGAAACTCCCGCCGCTCGTCGAAACCATTTTCCAAGTTGTGGTACACCACTACTTGATAGGGGGCAGCCATTCGCTTCGCGTAAGAATCAATGTTTGCTTCGGTAAGCCATATGGGTTTAATGAGCAAGCTGTTATACAGTTCGCGCATCTTCAAAATATGATCTCGTACATTGCCCGCCCACAAATGTTTTTCTGATCGATTACCTTCACCCAAAAAATATTCGCAGTCAGCCCGCAGGCGATCTAAAAGTTGATACTCGGAACTGTGCTCCTGTACATTTGGTTGCACAACCTCGACTGTTGCACTGGTTAGAGACAGCTGCTCAAAGTCGGCTTTCTGCTTTTCTACGCGGCGCGAAGCCCTTTTTCCTGTATTATTCTTCTTCTCGGATACAGTTGTAGGTGTCACTGAGAAATATGGGTTCTCCCATTCTGTGAAGGAAATATCTGGCATGGCCTTATAGCTGCCAGCCTCCAGAGCGTAGGGACGCACCCGGTCAAAGCCGATTTCTTTTGCAACTCGTGAAATGGTCTCCAGGAAACTGGGGTCGTTTTTCAGACCATCCATTCGGGTGAAGTCTTCCACAAGATAATTCTGGCCTGCCCGCACCTGAAGGATGTCAACGGAACTCAGATTGTCTTTGCTTTCGAGGCCCAGCGTTAAATGGGCGTAGGGCTGGCCATCGTCGTTCAGATCATTGGATTTATTATAGGATTGGTCGCGCAGCGCGGCGAATCGTTCCCTGACTTCCTCAAGGGTTTCGTAGTGTTCAATAGGGGTGCGTTCCGAGGAATTTGTGGCCCAGGTTTTCAAATCAGGAATCAGATAATAGCCCCATTCCCTGGGCACTTCTGTCAGTGGTTCAGAGGAGACTGCCGGAGCCTTTATTTGCGGTTCTGGGGCGGGCATAGTCATGTCCATCTTGTACGCAACTGCCCGGAGCGGCATCAAGCATTGCCGCAAGGATTTCGTCAACAGGTGTCCCAATCTTTCGAGCGCTGCAGGCCGGTTTTGGTACGCTGATGCAAAGGCAAAGCTGGATGTGTCCAGGTTATCAACTTCCAGACCCAATCTGGATCGAAGGACATATTGCACACTTTGCTCCAAACACTCTTTCAATTCGGGTGGAGCACTTTGCTTTGCATCAGAGATCAGAACTGCGGTTACACGCTTGTGTACATAATCTGAAAGTGATTTTTCCCCCGTGCGTTTCAACAGGTTGTGTAGCGCGATTCCTGATTTGTTTTTGTGTACCGTCCACGGTAATATGCCAGGGTTACCGACAGTGCTGGTGTCCTGATAGTCGAAAACACGCCCTACACTATTGTCCTCGTTGAATACCGGCAGCCCCTGAACATCGCTTGCAACACTTCTGTTTAACTTTTGCCAGGCTGATTTAGTAGCCACGGCCTTTACGCCTGGCTTGTAGAGATGCAGCACTACCTGATTCTGAAACGGCTGCATATAAGTGTAAGAGGCCGACTCTAAGAAGGACTTCCATGCTTCAGCATCTGCGGATATTTTGTGTAGTGTTTCCTTGTATTTATCTACTAGATTTTCATATTTTACTTCCATCGGCAAAAGACCTTTCTCTGCAGATTTCATCAAAAAAAGGAGCAGGCAAACGCCTGCTCCTTTTTTGCGATTTTTATAGACGTGTTTTTACCACGGAAGATCTGTGATTCTGTCCGGGGCGTTTTCCCACTCATCCTGCGTGCCGCCGAAGAACATATTTTTGGGTCGACCGTGTGTATATACAGGCCGTTCCAGTTTAGGCTCACCCAGTTCGCCCAGTTGCTGGCCGCCAAAGAGAAGCGGCTCGGCAAGTTCCTCGGCTTGTACTTTCAGGGCGTTCTGATGCTGTGTCCATTCCAACGGCTGGGTGGATTTATCCGGGCCGGGATTGGTGACCAGAAGTGCCTTGATTGTGTTTTCGATGAACTCATGCACTTCTTCGTTTTTGGCGGCACAGATGTTTTTCAAGGTGTGGGAATGTACCAAGTCCCAGAATGTAGTGGGTTCGTATGCTTCCAAAAAATCCTTGTATTGGTCTCCATATTTGCCGCAGAATCCTCCGAAATCTGCTGCCGTCGGGGTATCCCCTTCAAGAGCGTCCAGGGCAGCAAGTTCCTGTTCGGACAAGGAGCCGCCAGTGTAGCGATCTGTCTTTTCGATGCGCATGATTAGCCTCCGTTCTATCTAAGCGGTTTTCTTCTACACACAATTTCGCTTAATCTCATGATTTTGTCAAGGGGTATTTCAAAGAAAAGGCGTTTCGGAATGTTTTTCCCGAAAACGCGCAAATATCTTTGCAAATAACGGTTAAAAATGTTTCGGTGTTGCGTGAATAATCAACTGTGCCTATTAGGCACAAATTGTTTATTATAGTTCGATGGTAGACAGGTTGCGTTCATCGGAAAGCCCTGTTTTCAACTTGCGTACATTCTGCTTTTCGCCGGTCAGACCGTTCGCGGCACGGGCCGCCCGGTTTCTGCTCTGTGTCTGCTGCTGATCCCTGTTCAGCGTTTTGGCCAGGCGGAATAACATATTTTGTACTGCATAAGTAGGGCTTTTTTCTTGATAATCAGAACCTTCTACCTTTTCATCCGGGGTTGCGTTTTCCGGCTCACTGTGCGAAGCTGTTTTTTCCTGTACTGTTGGCGAGTTTGGCGGGTTGCCAGCCTGCACGCGCGCTGCAGAGTTTCCCGCCGAGGTCAAGACACGGCTTGACTTTTTGGGGGACAGTTGCGAAGCTGTTTTTCTCTGTACTGTTGGCCGCACATACCGTTCGGCGGCATGGATGATGATGTTATGCCTGGTTACCTCAGCACGGCCAGCGCGGCGTTCTTCAAAATCGCAATAAGGGTGAAAGAAGCTGTTTTCAATCTCTGCGAACTTTTTGTCCAGTGTTTCCTCATAGGAGGCGTATGTCAGGGCCAGTTCTTTTTGACTGTCCAGGTATTCTTCATACATGGACCGCAAGATCGGGTCCCGCTGCATAATTTTTTCCAATACGCCATCTACTTCTGCTTTGAGTTGTGGCGGCAAGAATTTGTATGTGTGCTTGCCTGGGGTTTCCCGCAGTTCTTTCCCCAAATCCTTTAGGGCATCTGTGATTTCACGGTCCACCAGATACTCGTTGGATACCAGCTTGCGCAGCTGCTCATTGAGTTTGTCGCGGCGATTGCTTTTTTCTTCCTTCAGATACGCCAGATCGCCGCGAAAGATTTCGTTTGTGAAACTGCTTTTGACTTTGCGCGTGGCAGCATTGAGCGCCGCGCTTTTGTCAGTCTCTTTTTCTCGATGCGGTATGAACGCTTCCCGGCTGTCAGTTGACCAGACCAAAAAATGCAGATGCGGGTGAAAGTCTTTATTATGCCAGGAGCATACCATCCGCAGATTGCTGGGCGAAATGTTGTATGCTTTCGCCAGTTCGTCAGCTTTCAAGGCAATCAGATTTTTCATATAATTTCGGTCTACCCCCAGCCGCTCACAATCGCTGGCATTCAGTGAGTACACATGACGCCACACAGTACTGTTGCCGGGGGTTTCCACTTCTACCTGCGCGGACAACACATTTTTTTCTGTACCGTTCTGGTCGAAGATGGGACTTTGCCGGTCGATGTACGCGATGTAATTTGTGGCATGACGGGCGTTGGCGAAATAGCCGGAGTTAAGTATCGCTTTGACTTTCACTGTCTCACCTCACTTTCGGTCGGAGAGCAACAGGCTGTGCCTATTAGGCACAACCTGTTTTTTGCGATAACACGATGAAATCATCCGGCACTTTTGCAAGAGAAATAAGCTCATTCTTCCAAAATATCTTCCAGCCGGAACACTCGATCATTCATTTTCAAGTATTCTACTGCGGCGCGGCGGTAGTTATCCAGAGCGCGGGGGTTGATTTCCAGTTCGTGCGCGAGAACCTGGCAGATTATAGCCTGTTGGATTGCCAGTTCAGACAGCACTCTGTTGGTGCGGTTGTTTATCCGGGATTCCATCAGGTTGATGCTGGCAAGGAAGGTGCGCTTCACGCTCTCACTGATGAAGGCCCCGTCGGTTTGCATATACAGGTAGTCTTTGTAGTAGTGGATGGCGTTCTCAAACACGGCGGTTTCAGTGCAGTTTTCTTGTGCTGCTATTTCCTCCACCGCTTTTTTCGTCTCCTCACTAACACGGTATGTCTTTTTATACAAATCCATCTTACCTCTCCTTTCTTGGAGATGATTTCCCCTATTTTAAGAAAATTTGAAAGTGGTTGGGAAAATGCAGGATAAAACTGTACGGCACAAGTGCCGTACAGCAACACACCGCGCCGCAGTGCAGCGCGGTTTTTTAGGGATATTTTGTACGGCTTTTTGTACGGCTTATTTTCTTTCTAAATATTTCCTTGCCGTCACCTTTTGCATATTTTACATATTATCGTTTGTTTTTTGCCGTGCATCTGCCGTCAGATTGCACAACTGTACGGAAAAATCAACGGTTTTATGTTGCTTTTTAAGCTGTAGCTATACGGCAACTACAACCAATTCTCTGGCGCAACACGAGTACTGTTGACATACACCTCAAAGTGCAAGTGGTTGCCGGTGCTGTCGCCGGTGCTGCCCACCGCTGCGATTGTCTGACCCTGGGTCACGGTCTGACCGGCAGAAACGCCCAGGGAGGAGCAGTGCGCGTAGAGAGTGTAGATTTGATTGCCGTCCACAACGCCATGGTAGATCTTGACGTAGTTGCCCCAGCTGTTATGATAACCGGCTTTCACGACCACGCCATCAGCGGCGGCATAGATCGGCGTTCCGTAACCGGCAGCAAAGTCCATTCCTCCGTGCGGTGCGCCTGTCCAGCCATCCGGCTCTCCGAAGTGACAGGATATGTAGCTGTAGCTGGCCAGCGGTATAATGAAAGTACCGTTGCCGCTGCCGGTAATCCCGCCGGTGTAATCTTCAGACGGGGTAAAGCTGTCTGTGTTGGTAATGCCGACCTGGGTGACGGTGACACCATACAGGTCCTCCCAGTCGGTCTGATACAACACTTTGGTCCATTCGATATTGACTTCAGACCAACCCTCCCAATCGTCATTCAGCGTCGCCGCCTGGAGCTTCTGCAGGTACTGTTCCATGACTTCGCTTTCGCCGGTGTAAGAGGGGCTGCACAGTTCTTCCCATTGCGCAACGGTCTGTTCAGTGGCACCGCTTTCGCCGTTCCAGTTCTCGCAGCCAGGTAAACGAGCCGTCACATACAAGTCATAGTGATCTCCGGGACAATAACTTTCTGTGTGGGAGTTATCGCAATCGGCGCTGTCATCGCTGTGGTGATAGGTTCCCCCGTTACCATCAGGGTGACCGTCGCACACCTTCCGGCTCATGCAGCCACCGCAGGAATATGGCCCGCGCTCCCTGGTGGAGAAGGAAACACTTTTCAATGCGACCCAACAGGCCAGCGGGGACATATCCGTTTCCCAATCCTGCTCATAATAGCAGGAAACAATGGTTAGAACTTCCTTGTCGTTATTGGAAAAACCGTTTTCCCATTGCAGGATGACGTTACGGTATTCATTACCGTTACGGTCAGTCCGCTGCCGGTACTCGGCCATTTGCTCATCCACATAGGCATCCCTGGCTTCGTCCATAAGCGCTACGGTCTGGCCGACCAGGGATGTGTCCTCGGTGAGAAACGTGGAGAGGGTTATCGTGAACAGCGCAATGATCGCCTGCAGACCGGCGACCAGCAGAAAGATGATCGAAAGCACCACCGCCACGATGGTGATGATGATTTTGCGGGTCCTCTCATCGGCCAGTTTCTGCGCGATGAGAATCGCAATCTTGGCAGGCATCAGATGCCCCCTTTGTCACCAAACAACTCGGCTTCAAAGGGGAGCGTCCCCACTTCCATGTAGTATTTTCCGTTACCTGCTTTCAGCAGGCAGTGACGCTTGTTGGAAACACTGATGCAAGCGGCTTCGCCATCCGTCAGCTTCAATGCCTCTTTCATATCCTGGAGATCAACCTGTCCGCTGTAAAACAGGAATTTGAAAGAGGACATGTTGATGATCGGGGAGCTGTACCGCCGCACCGATTCATCCAGGCAGTCCTGGAGCTGCTGCGTGGCCACACCGATACAGGCGTTATACTTGCGGCTGCGGCGGGCAAAATAGCTGATGTATTTGGCCATCAGCGGCTGCTCCAGGTACATGTACAACTCATCGAAGCTGAGAAGTACCTGGAACTCGCGGAGCAGCACGATGGACCAGATGTAGGTGTTCAGGTTGTTCTCCACGGCCTGAAGGCGCTGTTCGCTGCCCTCCAGCAGAGCGCCCATAGAGAAGCAGATCAGCGGATTGCTTTTTACGTCGATGGTGGTTGTACCGTTGAAGATGTTGGACAGTTCACCGTAGGTCGGGTCGTTGATATACAACAGGACCTCAGAAATCATTTCTTTGGTGAGCATGGGGTAGCTGTTTTTACTCAGCTGTTTTTGCACGAAATCATACAGCGTGCTGAAGGTGGGGTAGTCCTGGTGCTGGAGCCGGTCAAAGTCGGTGTGCTGGTCAATGCCCACCGACGCATACATTCCCTGGACCAGAATCATCAGCGCACGGAGGGTGCTGTCCGGCATCTCCGGCATCATAATGCGGAACTCATCTTTGAGCCAGGAAAGGTGCTGCAAAAACATGGGGGATTCATTGGAGATCTCCGGCAGCTCGGCTCCTTCCTCAATATCATCCTCCAGCTTGATTCTGCGCACCTCGAAGATGTTGATTTTATGGTTGCCGGAAGCGCAGTCGATCACGACGCCGCCCAGGCCGCGTGTGACATCGCTGTATTCGTTTTCCGGGTCCATAACATAGCAATGGACCCCGCGCGTCACCATAAAAGTCAGGATTTTCTTCTGAAGATAACTTTTGCCCTGGCCAGCAGAGCCGGAAATGAAAAATACACCGTTGGTGATCTGGTCATCCCGCTGGAAGATGTCGGCATACACCGGGCCGCCGCGATCAGTGCGGCCAAGGGGCATGCCATGGGGGTGAATCAGGCTGGAGTAGCTGAACGGGTACAGGGCTGCCACGGTTTTACTGGGCAGATTGTTGGAACACAGGATAAAGTGGTCGCTGCCCAGCGGTTGCACGGAGGAAAAACCATTGCGCTGTTCATAGTTCAGCTGGTCATAGGTAATGCCGACACCGGCAAGTTCGATCTTCACCTGCTGCTCCAGGTTCGCCAGGTCCTCCAGCGTCTTGCCGTAAATCTCAATATAGACGTTGACGCTGTAAATGGTATTCTGGTTACGGGTGACTTCGGCATAGAAGTTCTTGATGTCCAGAGTTTCCTGGGCTGCGTCCATTTGTTCTGTGGCCTGGCTTTTGCCGCCGATAACGGCCTTATTGCGAATCTGCTCGTCAATCAGCTTTCGCGCATTGTCTTTCTGGAGCGGGGTCATTCGCATGGTGAAAGAAGTGCCCCGCATGCTGGCTACCGTGTACAAGGCACGCGGAGGAATCTGAGCCGGGAAGTTCTTTATCATAAGAGTTCGGCGCATCAGGCCGGATTGCTCGGCATGGTCACGGGTGAAGTCAATGCGGTTGGGGCAAAGACGGCGCTGAATTTCCTTGTTGTAGATCGCCGGTTTGGCCTTTGCCATGTTGGGGTAGTTTTTTACTTCTTCGGCAATGGTGTAGATATCCACATTGACGAACTCACGGACCAGGTAATTGCGCAGAAGAACGGCCATTTCGTCGTTTTTTACGCGGTCAATTTTATATCCTTTGCCCACGATCAGGGTGTAGATATCATCCTCCTCAGACTGCGCTTTGTAGATAAAATAATACGCCCGCTGCACGGCACTGGATTTTGTCTCGGTGCTTTCGATCTCGTTGACTACGTCTGCCAGAATGTGGTCATAGCGGCGTGGCAAGCTGCGGTAGTATTCCTTGAGGGCGCTCATGTCCTCGATTTTATCTGTACCGAACATGGTGAAGGGGCAGCGCAGGGAATCGAACAACCGGCACAGCTGTTCGATTTCCTGCGCGATTTCTTCATCTGTCATTACGTCGGTGTTCGGCGGATAGTAGCGGTAGAATCGGAACAGTTCCTTGCCGTCCTTGCCGCCATAGATGCCGTTGTCGGCAAAGCGGAACTGAATCAAATCCTGGATAGGCAAGCGAGAACGCATTTGTTTCGTCAGGCGTTTGCGCTGGCGCTTTTCTTCTTTTGCTGTGCGCTTTTCATTGGCGGTAAAGGTTTTTGTGAAAAGCTGGTAAAGGGTTCTTGTGCGCAATGCACCGAATAGATTGTGTTCAAAATCCACCCGTGCCGCGCCAATGGCAACAAACAGGGTCAACGCCAGTAATTCCAAAGAAGTAAGGTAAAATGCAATTACCACCAAAGTGGCAATCAGAATCAGCTCCGGGACAGTCCACCACCACAAAAGAAATTTCTTTTGCAGCCGTGGCGGGCAGAGGTATTTTTGCGTTGTCATATGGTCTCCTTTACAGGCATTGTGCCTGATTCAGCGGCAGGTTTGTGCCTAATAGGCACAAACCGTTTTTGACGTTTTTTCGTTGGATTTTTGCTTCTTTTTTGCAAAAAAAAGGCGCGACGTTGGTCGTGCCCTCAATTCATGGAACCGTCTTTCTTTTCAAATATTGGTACAAATCTTTCGCAAGCTGCGCTAAATATCCGGCAGAAACCAAAGGTAGAATAAATAGGTTGAATGCTATTGTTAAAGTAGTTGTGTTATCATACCCAGGGAAAAAAGGTTTATCGGAAAACTGTTCGATGGAAAGAACAGGAATGAGAATATTTCCGGCAATGGCAGCAAGCGTTGTAAAGGTATTTGTGATCTTGAACACCATTTGCACCGGCTCGTATTCTGCCACAAGGGCAGTAAATATCCAAAGAAAGACATATGCAATTACCACAACAAAAAAAACAAACTCGCCATCCTGATAATTGGAAAATTCCGCGATTGCCATCGCTACTTGCCATGCGTATAAAAAGGCAAAACCAAAAAGCAAAAGCAGCAGACGGCGACACGAGCGCAGCGCATAGGCCAAATACACACAATACGCTATAAAACCAGCCAGTGTATATACCAGCATAGAATTTGCTCCCGACTGGCTTTGTGCCAACAGAGGCGTCCCGACAAACAAAAATGCAAGTACCAGATACATAAGAGCTGTGTGGAGGCAAAGAAACTCACTGATCTTTTGAAAGAAAGACCTCGCGCGCTCCACTGTGACCAGGAAATATTCGATGAGGTCGTCAATCATACGGCACACCCCTCCATACCGAAGAATCCACTCCAGTATAGAACAGGCCATACAGAAAAACAAGGTCGAAACCGCTTGGCACAGGTATTCTGAAAGGTCAAGGTAACCATTCAGTCCACAGTTCCACGCAAACAGCGTAAGAAATGTGATACTTCGGAATGCAAACAAAGCGCCGTCATCACCAGGTATCGCGGCACGCTTCCATTTGCATAGAACGACTATCAGAATGCGCAATACGTAGCAGAACGCGATGATGAAAAGAGTATCTTTTAACAGAGTTTGCCAAAATTCGGTCAAGTATCGTATAAGCAAAAAGGATCTCCCCTTCATCCGATCAAAAAGCAGGTTTGTGCCTAATAGGCACAGCCTGTTTTTGACGAAATACCGTTATGTTTTCGTTGCGTGTTTGCATCCGTGAGGACTATTTCATAAGCCCTTTAACGGCACCGGCAAAATAGGCGACACCAGTGGGATTGATGTGTGGACCCGCGCTGGATAAACCATATTTGTCCAGCGTGCGGCTCACACCACCCATACCGAGCAGGCAGCCCATCCCCAAAAACGTATTGGCGATGCCGGTACTCATCAGTAAAGTGATAGCCAGGGCATAAAAAAAGTACTCAAAGAAAAAAGTCAAGCCCACGGCCATAGCCTGGCGAAACCAGCCTGAGAAGGCTGTTTGATCGCCTCGCAAGACACTGGTTTCGTATAGCGGAACCATGGCAATTAAAGTGATGAATTGTACAAAGCGCAACGTGATTTTATAGATAAAAACTCCGCTGCCAATTACGACAATAAAGAAGCAGATCACAGATTCCAGGAGGCTGCTGCCGACAACAAGATCAGGAGACAACCACAAGTTGGTCAACGAGTTTGCATACTCTGTTCCCTCGAAATTTGTAACTGAATCGCTCAATTTCAGAAGCTGAATCAAACTTAATATGGCTTTTGTCATCACATGCACCAGCTTGGGACCGAAAAGAGCAAAAGCCAATCCAGAGACAAAATTTTTTGTAACAGCGGACATATACACGGCTTTTTCCTCTGAGCGGGCCTCTAAAATGTCATAGAGCATCAGTATACAGCCGACAGCAAATACCCCCATAGCTATCCAACTAGAGCAGGACACGATAGCACTTACCACGGAATCATCCCAAAGAGACACGATCATTTTACTGACAAAATCCATAATGACTGTCAAAAGAGCCACGAAAATGTCATGTATCAAAGAGGCGATACTGTCTGCTATGAGGTTTAGGATAAATTTTCCGATTACTTCCATTTTTCAATCCCCGATGAAAAAATAAGCTGCTGCCCAGGGGGTGAACATCCTGGGCAGCAGGTTTTTGTACACAGCGGATTAAACAGTGGTTCCGAACACGCCGGCAGCCAAAAGTCCCCAAAGGACGCCGGTGCCGACCGCTACCACCAGACCGATAATCTCCTTCCACATAAACTCCCAGAAAACATCCGACATGCCATCCCGGTGAGCCTTGAACAGCTGCGGCAACTGGAAAATGCAGTAAATAATAGCGGCGGCGGTGATTAAGGGGCAGACTAGGTTGGTGCCGATAGCAGAGAGCCATCCAAGAATTTGGGTTTTCACTTCAGAAGTGAAAGTATTTACATCAATCATATCGTATTCTCCTTTGTGTGTTTTCTAATGAAAGAACTGGTCTTATGGTGTAAGCTCTAAACCAATCGACGGTTGCACCGTCGGTTCATCGGTGTGGGTCGGCGCTTGTTCGACAGGCTCTCTTTCCATTTCTGCGCGTTTCAGAATCAGCGCGTCGTTCCAGTCTTTCGCGCCGGGGGCGTTGGCGTTGGGCAGCTTGTCAATCACTCTGCCAGTAAACCCCTTTTCTTCTAAGAGCTTGCGGCAGTTTGTCCGGCTCTTTAGGCCGCCTTCGTCTGCATCTTGGGCGAGATAGATTGTTCTGATTTGGGGATTTTCGTCAAGAAAAATTCCCAACGGCCCTTCATAGGTGGTTTCCAGAGAAAGGTAAGTATATGCCTTGTGGTCAAGCCCGTGGATCTCCAACATCGAAGCGAAGCTCCAGGCGTCCACCGCTGCTTCGGTGACCACAAGTTTAATATGGCTGGGGCTGTGGTTCATCACACAGCGCTTTTGATAGTCGCTCCCTTCGACCACGTTGCGGTATCCCTTTTGCCCGTCGCGGGGCGTCAAGGTGCCTTTTCTTGCACAGTAATTGATTCCTCCTTTGCCATCTCGTCCGAGATAACAAAGATTGCCTCGTTCGTCGGGATAAATGGTTTTTTCCTGCACCAACCACTTCACAATGGTCGGCGTGATTTTTCTTGTACTGATTAAGTAGGCATAAATCCGTCGCCATTTGCTTTTATCCTCTGTAGGAAGGACGAGGGGCACCGATTCTTTGGCTTTTGGTTCGGGAGGTTTTGCCGGGGGCGACTGGTGCGGCTTTGACCACTCTTTTTCATACTCCGGCAGCTGCTTCCGCAGCTCGGTCATGGCCGTGCGGGCGTCGCAGCTGTGCAACCCCATGTAGAGGTCGATCACAGAGCCGCCAAAACCCCGACTGTTCCAGGTGAATACATTTTTGTCGGGCGTAATGACCAGGCTGTCATGCCCTTTCACGGTCAGTTTTCGGCCCCGTGGAATCACTTCATATCCCTCGGAGCGCAGAAAATCGGCAACACTTATATTTTCAATGATTGCCGTTCTTAAATCGCTGGACATAATTCACCTCCATCAAGGTGCAGTTACACCTTTTCTGTTGTGCGTTTCTTTTCCTTTCTTTTGCGGGACAGAATGAAAAGAATGAGAACCACGGCAGCAATGAGCAGACCGATGCCCAGCACAGCCGCAGCAGCCTGCAGGACGGTCCAAATACTGGCGGGCTTATAGTGTGCGGTGACCAGCCAGTGGTACAGGCCATCATTCTGACTGGCGGTGTCCTCGAAGCTGTAGGACGCCGTCACGGCGCCGGTGCGTTCCTCATCTTTCCCTTCTTCGTATCGGGCGATCCAGCCGGTGGCATAGACGGAGATCGTGAAGGTGGCACTGCGGTTCATCATGTCGGAGCCGGGCAGTGCCTCCCACTTGCCGGTCCATTCTGCATCAACGATTTTGTAGTCCTTATTGTTGAAGCCGAGATAGGTCAAAATTTCCGTCTCATAGCCCTCATAGACCGGCTTGTTGTCGTTGTGGGGCAGAACCAGACTTCCGAGGAAGATGCCTTTAACGTCAGGCCAGCCGTAGTAGGTGGCGGGAATCTCCATGTCTACCCAGCCATAGTCACCAGTCTGTTCGATGCCGACCAGATGGCCGGTGAAGGTGTGGCCGTCATCAGCAGTTATCGTTTCGGTCTCGTTGGCTGTCGGCTGCTTGGGGGAATAGCCGAGGTCCACAAAGCCGGTGTAGCTGCTCCGGGGTTCCTCAAGCCAGTCGGCAGAAACAAGGGCCAATGTAATGGCTTTTTCAGCGCTCAGCTGATACTCCATCGTAGAGGGAACCTCATCCAGCGACTTAATGTTTTCTAAGGTCACATCATAATACACTGGGCCGCTGATCAGATCGGTGACATAATCTTCCAGCTCGAACAGCTTGCCGTTCTTCCAAAGAGTATCTTCGGGAGCGGCAATCTTGTCGCCCAGCTTGCTTGTGGTGGCTTCATAACTGGTGGTGTAGGTATCGTCATCACCCGTCTGTGCCCACTTTTTGTTGTACTGGCTGCGGTCGAACACCACATACCCGTATTTGGCGGTATTGCCAAAGCTGGTCTCATCGCGCTCATAGGAGGGCTGCTGCTTCTCGTTGATGATGACGCTGGTGGGCCGACCGTCAGCGAGAACCACAGTGGCATTGCCTTCATCCGGGTTATACAGAATCTTGGCGTTGTAGTCTGCATTGGTCAGCCAGAGTGTGCCATTGTCCTCGGTCAGCGTGAAAGCATAGCCGCGTTTGCCGAGATCGGAACCGTTGTCCGTGGAATGGGTGCCAGGTTCATCGTTGCGCCAGTAATCGCCGTAGTACCCGGCAGGAGCCTGGCTCTCCACAATGAGGAATTTTCCTTCATTGGAGAACCAGCGCCCGCTATCCGGGTAATCTGTCTGTGTGTCCTCGAAATAAAGGTAACCTTCTTCGTAATGTGTCCAGTCGCTGTGCAGTGTGGTTACAGTGTAGTAACCATCCTCGCGGCGCACGATTTTGTAGTTGGTGCTGACCTCATACTGGTTATTCCGCTCGTTCCATTCGTACAACGTCCAGGTCGTGTCCGGCAGGATAAATTCGCCGGTGGCATCATCGACTTTCTTAATGAGGACTTTTGTTTTGTAGGGCATGTTGCGAGAAGCGGTTTCGCCCAGGAACTCATAGGTAGGATAGTCTGGATGGACGATAATCTCCTCGCTCCAACCGATGACCCAGGTGTTATGCTCCCAGGCTTTCAGATTGTAGGAGGCCGGGGCTTTCAGCTCGACGATCCGATACTTGCCCTGGTTGGCCTGATGGTAGTAGAGCACGCCTTGCTTGCCCTCCCAGCCTTCAAAAAAGGCGTCGCCAATCAGGTTCACAGTGTACTTGCCATCTTCACGGCGCACGACCTGGTAATGGGTGCTCTTTTCATATTCACTTTTTTCGGGGTTCCACTCCTGGATTTCAAAGGTGGTGTCTGCATCAACCAGGCCGCCGGTGAGGGCGTCGCGCTTTTCCCAAACAACGGTGCTGTACCAGGGATTGTTGCGGAACAGGTTGTTTTCGTCGTATTCTTCCAGCGCCGGGCTGAAAACGTCGAGTGTTACCACGCTGCCGTCGCCCAGCTCGATCAGGGTCCCGCCCTTATTTTCCGTCAGGACGTGAGCATTGTATTCGCTGTCTGTGAGAGTGATTGTGGAGCCATCGTCGGTCAGCCGAATATAATAGGCATGCTTCCCGGCATCCTCGACCTCAAAATTGGGGGTCTCGCGTGAGCCGGTCCAGTCGCCGTAGTAGCCGTAGGGAGACTTTGTCTCTACAACCACGAACTGCCCATCATTGGTGACGGAGCGGTTCTCAATGGGAAAGTTGACCGGCTCATAGTCGGTATAATACTGCGGGTGTTCGGTGGTGGTGCCGTCGCTGTTCACAGTATCTTCTCGGACATCGCACAGGGTATCCTCGTAGTACAGGTTGCCTTCTTCATACTGTGACCAGTCATCATGCAGGCAGGTGATGGTGTACAGGCCCTCGGCGTCCCGAACAAAGGCATAGTCTTTGCTTTTTTCGTACAGGCCGCATTCCTCGTTCCACTGGTAGAGCGTGAATACAGCATCGTCCACGATGATCTCGCCGGTGTGGGCTTCGATCTTTTTGATGATGACTTTGTTACCCTGCGGCCGATTGTAGTCTGCATCGTCGCCGGTATAGCTGTAGGTCTGATCGCTGGCAGTGATTTCAAATTCCTGGCTCCAGTGTTCGACCCAATCGGTCCCCTGCAGGGCGGCATCGGTATACCCTGCGGGTGCGGCGACTTCTTCGATACGGAATTTGCCCAGGTTGTCCTGAGTGTAATACACATAACCCTCGGTCCAATCGGTGTAGACCGGGTTGGTCACGGTCACCGTGTACAGGCCGTTTTCCAGGCGAGTGACGCGGTAGTTACTGCTGATCTCGTATTCGTTGGCGTCCACATTCCATTCATAGAAAACATACTCCGCATCTTCTGTGATGCGTCCGCCGGTGAGGGCGTCACGCTTTTCCCAGGTCACATGCGCCTGCCAGGGCTGATTTGCCACAACAGCAGTAGCGGAGCCGTTGGACGGTACAGAAACAGAACCAGAACTGCTGTCCGTGGGGTCGAAACCGTGCGGGACAGTCGTTTCCTCGTAGTCAATCGTGATTTTTGCCAGCTGAGCTTTTGCTTCAGCAATGGCTGCATCAACCATGGCCTGGGCTTCATTTTGCAGCTGTGCAATCGCGTTGTTCTTGGCGGCCTCGGCGGCAGCGTTGGCCTCCTCCTGTGTGTTGTACGGCCCTTCTTTGCCGCTCAACGTGGTGGTGCTGGTTTTGGTCACTTCATAGTGCAGTGTCCAGGTGGCAGAGGCCGCGCCGTCCACTGTGGTCACAATCTGCGGGTCGCCAATGGTCCAGGTGCCGCCGCTGATCGTGCCGCTGGAAGGATTGGGGGTCAGCTTGAAGATGGCGTCATCCAACTTCTCATGGGTGATGTTGGCAGACTTGTCAATGTGTACGGTATAGGTCAGATCGAAGCTGCCGCTGGCAGACTGTGGCGGGGCCGTCCAGTCTGCGGAATAGTATTGCATTTCCGGCGTTTCGGGCAATTCGCTTGTATCGTCATCTTCGTCGATCTCCGGGCCGATAACGACAATGCGTTGCCAGTTATAACCGACAGGGGGAAAATACGCGAAAGTGTAATATCCACCATTTCCTAAATAGGGGCGAACATCCAGACCATTGTTTTCCAGAGCAGCAGCGGCCTTCATGTAGGTTTGTGCCGCCACACTGTTCGGATAGTGTTCGATAATCCAAAGCTGAGTGTCGTTGTAATACTCGTAGGAGGTTTTCAGAACGTCGTTGCCGGTGGTGGAGTAGGTGGTTGCTGCGCTGGCGGCAAAGCTGCTGCCAGCAAAATCATTTGCATCGTGGCTCTTGGACAAAAGCCCCAGCGCAAGCTGATTGAGGCCACCCCAAATGTTTACCTGGTTGGCATAATGGTTTCCGGGGGTGTACTGTCCAGGCTCCAGTTTGGAAACATAGGCAAAGTTGTAGGTCGGGCAGCCACCGGGAGCTGCATACAGACCATTGTCGCAGCAATAGGCTTCCAAGCCATTAAACCAGACCAGCCAGGTACTTACCACATACTCGATTTTTGTGATCTTGCCGGTCGTAAACGGTGGCTGCGGGGTGTTGGCGTAGGTGCTGACCCCGTTGCTATTGGACGCGGGGAGGGCGGTGGCTTCCGCATTGCCGTCGATGGTGACATTGAAGTTTTTGCTCATGGTGGTGCCATCGGGGGCCGAATAGGTGAACGTGACAGAAAAATCTTCGGTTGCCTTCACATAAAAGCCAGAGGCAGAAGCCGACGAATCCTTGTAACTGGCATTCAAAATTTGGGTGCGTTCCGTTTCACTGGCAGGAACCAAATTATCGGCGGTGGATGTGTAGCTCAGAAGTTCTACGGTGTCCGGCAGAGTGATCGTTGTGGTAGCGCCGTTGGCGGGGTACTCGACCTGAACGGCAATGGGTACAATAGCGTAATCTGCGCCATCCTGCTTTGCTACCGCCATTACAGCATTGTTTTCATTGAGCGCGTTTGCGTCCAGACGGCCTTTGCTGCTGGCACCCAGCAAGTCATGCTTCCAGGCCGAAATACTGATTTTGGTGTCACCGGTGGCAACCGGCAGCCCATATTCGCCAATGTAGCTGCCGGTCGGTGCATCCGGCAGATCTCCGTAGAGTACAGTGGCGATTTCCTCAAGATCGGGTTCATCACCACCGCCGCCAGGGGCGACCGGGTTTTGCATGGCCAACTGCATGGAAATGAACAGCGCGGTCAGAGAACTGTAAGCGGCCTTGACGGCGTCGATCTCGCGCTCCTCATCGGAAAGAGCCATATAGAGATCTTCCGCGGCATAGACGGGAGCCGCCGCCGCATCCGAGGCTTCCGTGGCGGCCTCCAACGCTGCGGTCAGTTCGGCATTCGATTGATCGGCCTGCCAAGCCTGGCTTGCCAGGCCCCAGGCGTTGATTGCGGTCAAGATACCTTCCCGGTCCAGCGCGGCAACGGCGTCCACAAATGCCTGGGCAGCTTCGCTCAGGGCTGTTTCAGGGGTGGCCGAAGCGAGGTTGCTGCTATCGGAGCTTTTTTCTGTACCGTCATCACTAGCCGCATTTTCGGGAGTGGCCACAGACACAGAAGTCTCCACCGGCGTTACTTCCCCAGTAGGAACTGCGGCGTAAATCGGTAGTGCTGTGCTGCACAGCATACACAACACTAAAAAAAGCGCCAGAAGCTGGCGCAATCGTGTTTTATTCATTTTGTTTTGCCTCTTTCTTTTTTTGTTAAAAATCAAAGGGTGAATGGTTAAATGGTGGGGCTTTAGTTGTTGTTCCCGTCGTCACATCACCACCCAGGAAATGATGCGGTATGTCAAAATTATCAGGGAAATGCAGGTAATAATTATGACTAGCGTGACGACTTTGTTAACATATTTCCAAATGAAAAATGCCGGTGGAACTTCTTCAAGGGGATGGTTTAGCCCGTACTCCCTGAGAGATGACACGTTAAATGAAATCCACTTCTTTATGAGTATCAATCCGAGTAAAGTGGCAATGTGGAACGCAAAAGTTGAAATTTCTGGTTGCATAACGACCTCCGTGAATCAATGAAAAAATGGTGTGATGATTTGTCGCACCTATTTGATTTCCAACACCAAAACCCCATTATCTACAGACCAGTGCTTGACTTGGGCGTTTTCGAGTTCTTCTATTGTACCGTTTTCATAGCGAACTTCTCCTTCATAGTAAACTTGGTCATTTTTTATAATCCGTATCTTTTGGTAATCGTCCCCACGGAGATGTATAATATGGTTGACTTTTACAGGTGTAGGCATGGCGTGAACCTCCTTTGTTCAACTCTCATGAAGTAGCTTCCAGCGCTCATCCTCAGTTAATTCTGAGTCCAACACAAAGATATGTAATGTATTATTTTCGACTTCCCAACAGTCCACTTTACGGTTTAGAAGCGTTTGGGGGATTGCCTGTACCTCTCCCTGATATACGGTAAAAGCATCCGGCTCATCTTGAAGATCAAACATGACGCACAGGATTTCTATATCCGCAGTTCGAGTGGCCGCTGTTTCTACAAAGTGCCGTATTAGAACCTGCTTCCGCCTCATATGGTGATACCTCCCAAAAAGAAAAGGGGCGACGAACCGTTGCACCCGAATTGTTAATTCAGATATGTTCTACGGCAAACGCGATACACTCAAATGTAACAAACGATACGTTATTGTTTCTGGCAGAACAACGCTGAAATAAAACTTCTAAAAAATCGGATTGATTGACTTCTTCTAAATATTCTGGCAAAATCATGGTACGAGATGAATGCTTTGATTCATCGTATATAGTAAAGTTTCTGAACGAAATACTGGAGATTTCGCTATTTGAAGCCATCTGGCTCACCAGTCTTTTTGCGTTCACATTAAAACCGATAGAAATTTCTTTGCCGGTCTCCCAATGCTCAATAATTTGTTCTGCCTGCTTCATAGCAGCTCTTTCGTCTGGTGCTTCAAAGACGAAATCTGGTACGGCATCCATAAAGCACATTGCCTCGTGCATTTGCATGATGACTTGATACTTTTCCATACATGTCTCCCTTCACGAAAGGTTGGTTTCATATGTATTTTTTGAAAGATAAAGGCTGCTATTACTTCCCAGAAATTGCACCTTTATATCGAACTATGCGGGCGAGTGATGTAGATATAGATCGGTTTAGTTTTGCGTTTGCTGGTGCAAAATTCGATGTTGTATTTGCCATTAACAGAAAGCCTTTTGAACTCATGTTCGGATGTGTGGGACATGGAAAGTGTAATTTCATTCTTACCATGGAAAAGGGATATATGCTTTCTCCTATATCCGATGAAGTGTTCGAAACATTATGTCGCGTGTTACATCTCAGTTACCGGGGGGATAGATTTACTTCATACAAATTTCTTCAACACGTTGCCAGCAAGGTCCCTCAAAAATATAGTGGTCATAAAATACAACCACATGAAGTGGCGCAAGTTCGTAACGATATTCCTGACAAAGAAAAGATTTATTTTGTGCGCTGGTATCCGCACATTCGAGATAATAAAAATGCTAAGAATATCGAAAAAACTCGGAAATTGTGCGGTGAAAAAGCTGCCGATTTTTGCGAGCGAAATAATATTAGCTCGTGTTGGTCAGCAGAAATTGCGGACGCGCATGATTATTACGATCCATGGGATGCTAAGCTGTAATTTTTTGCCTTGTGTATTTTCATCCCAAAAAAGAAAAGGTGCGACGATTCGACGCACCTAAAGAATAACCTGAATGACGTTTCAGTTGCCTACAAAATAGGATCCTTTGAACGCTTGTGCTGTGCAAGAAGATCTGTCAACTCCGAAAGTTGATCGCCATCCATATCTTCTTGCTTTATAATCTCGGCCCAATATTCAACTCGTGAAAATGCGGGCTGAAATGTGCGAGCATAGGTCTTTCCACGCCGCACGCATCCAACCTCTGCTAAAGCGCCTTTTTCGATAAGTTTCTTCACCAGAGGAAAAACAGATCGCGCTTTCCAGGTTCGTCCAACACATGCAGAAAGCAAGTCACTAGCTGGTAAGGGTTGAGGGCTATTCCAAAATGTGTCCATAATTTGCTTTTCGCTCTTTGATAATTGCTCCAATTCAATCCTCCTTCCAATACAGAAAGAAAAAAGAGGTACGATATTGTCGTACCTCTTTGTAATTATATTTACTTATCAACCAAACGTGGCGCACCAATAATGACAACCATCGCCATCGTAGCAGTGGGCGACTGCGCAACGGGTGTAGCCCTCATAGACCATTTGCGCATAATGGGCGCTGCTTGCCTGCCAGGAGGAGACTACAGAGGAAGCATCGGGCGCACCCATAGCGCAAATCTCCGGGGCAGTCATTCCGTTGTGGCTAAAATCGTCCATCAGCTGGCGGCACCGGGCGGCGGCAATATCGCCCAAACCATCGTCCCAGGTCAGTGCACCTAAACCTACGGAGGCACGAATGCCATTGATCAAATCCAGTGCACCGCCGTCACCGTACACGGTCCAATAGCCATGTCCGGCACCGGCTGCGGGAGCAGAACTGCCACCGGCTCCAGAGCTGCCGGAACTGGCAACACCAGAGGTGGCCCCAGCGTTTGCTGCCGGTCGCGCAGCGGGCGCGACGCCAGTCAGCTCCACGGAGGCAGAAACGCCGTATTCGGTACTGGCTGTAATTGTTACCGCGCCGGTGCCGGTCACGTCTACCCAGCCGCCCGACACCTGAGCGACAGTTTCATCGCTGGAAGCCCAGATCAGGCTTTCGGCAGCCACATCGTTTCCTTGCTCATCGGTGACGCTGATCTGCGTTCCGTTGCCTTTTGTTACTTCGGTTTTTGCGGCGGTCAGGGTCAGCTCCTTCGGACCGCTCCAGACACGAATCTGGGCGGTGGCCGTCAGCCCGTTGGGGGCGGTCACGGTAACGGTGGTATCGCCTACGGCCATAGGCGTGAGCAGGCCGTCAGCGTCCACAGTAACGATGGTTTCATCGGTGCTGGCAAAGGTCAGCTCACCGGTGAAGTTCTCCGGCACCACGGTGTAGGCGAGTGCGGCGGGGCCGTCGGCAAGGTGCAGCGCCATGGATTCGGCCTCCAGACGTTCCACCGGGATGATGACCGACACCGTGCGGCTGGCGCTCAGTTCGCCCACGGTGGCAGTAATGGTGGTTTCGCCTTCGGCCACGCCAGTGATAACACCGTTCTCGTCCACCGTGGCGATAGTCGCATCGCCGCTGGTATAGACCACTTCCGGCTGGGCGTTCTCCGGCGTTTCGCCGTCATAGGTATACGAGGTTTCTGCCGTAGCCGTTTCGCCGGTGGCCACCACCAGCGGCGTTTCCGGCAGCTCGACACCAATCAGCTTCGGCCCGCCGCAAGCGGTCAGCATAAAGGCGGCGGCCAGTACAGTACAGAATAATTTCAAGCGGTTTTTCATGATACGTCCTCCTTGCTGATTCCTATTTTATCATAATTTCGTTTTGCGTCAACCACCAGTCGGATGTTTTCCTCTTCCGTACAGGTGGCCAGTGTCAAAATGCTGTCGGTGGCGCTGAGTTTCTGCAGCCCAGGCACCTCGTTTCGATTGTTGGCGTCCTCTATTAAATAGCGATATGCTTCGTCATCCAGATTGCAGTAAATAGGCAGACTGGTTTCTTCTGTATCGCAATAGCCCACGCTGCACACTTCGTAAGTCAGCACCGTGCCGCCGATCTCCACCTGGATGTCGGTATGCTCCAGCGCCCAGTCAGCGTCAAGATACCTGTCGAGCTGCGCGAAGCCGCCGTCCCAGCCATCAGTAAAGGTATGGCCGTAGATGACCAAATTGCGGCTTAAATTTGCCAAAGAAACGATGGCATCGGCGTCGGCAAAGTAACAGCCACGGTAATCTTCGTTGCCGTCGCTGTCCCGGCGCAGATAGTAGTCGTTATCCGGGCCTTGCTGCACTGGCCCGTCGATATTGGTGCCGGGAATGGTGAGCCAGGCAACCGTATCAGGGTTTGTACTCTCGTGCAAAGCCGATTCCAGGGTGGCGGTGGGGAGCGGCGTCGGCGTAGAAGCCGATTCCGGGGTGGCGGCGGAGCCAGCTGCAGTACACCCTGATAATGCCAGCACAATAAAGAATGCTCCGACAAGAGCGCTGCCGCGGACTTTGAAAAATCGCATTGTTTTCTCCTTCCATATCTATTTTATCACTGGTTCTGTCCCAAAATATGGACTGCGGCAGCAATGATTTCGGCATTCAATTCGGGCGACAGAACAGAAGCAATTTTATCATATCTGTTGCCACGTTTATATCCAGGATACCCAACATAGTATGCCTGTAGCTTTTGGTTGTACAGCAGCACACAATTATGGATCTCCACTAAGGGCTGTTCATCCATATAAAGGGTTACGGAAAACCGCGCCCGACAGGACGATTTTACGGTCTGAGAGGGCCGCGAAAAATCCGTGATCTTGCAAGTCAACATTGGCCATCACCTTTCTTTTGGGCTGTGCTATAGGCGATCAAAGCGGCCTCCAGATAGTCCAGCTTTTCTTCCTCGGTATCCAGACCTACAAAATAGTGGTCAAAACGCTTGGGGTTCAGCTTCAATTTACCTGCCCTGGGGGCCGGGGCGGCCTTCTTCTCCCGGGTGGGGAAAAGGCAACGCTCAATCGTCTCAACATCATGGCGCTGGAGAGCTGCTACTTCCTTGGCGGCTTTCTCTGTGATGCCATCCTGATCGTGCTGCTCCAGAACAGCCAGCAGGTTCATTTGGGCAGTCGGCGTCAAGTCTGCCAGGGCGGCCCCCGCATACACGGAAATTTCCTTTTTATCCACCTTATCCAATAGCGGCTTTTCCAGATTTACAAGGCGCATATAGCGGTAGACTGTCCGTTTGCCTTCGGAGCCGATCTTGGCAACTTCGTTGACCGCGCCGTTGCCTTCCAGGCGCAGCACTTCGGCCAGCGCCTTGTACCCGGCAGCCCGCTCAGAGGGCAGCAATTCGCTGCGCTGTCCCATGTTGGTGGCGTAAAAGACGGTTTTGGCTTCATCATCTGTCATACCCATGTACACCTGGCAAGGCACGGTTTCCATTCCCGCCCGCTGCGCGGCTTCTCTGCGCCGGTGACCAGCGATGATTTCAAAATCGCCCTGGATTGTCGGGTGGACCCGGACGATCAGGGGCTGGAGGATGCCAGAAGCCCGCACATTTTCGGTCAGTTGTTCCAGCTCGGCTTCGTCCATACTGAATACTTTTTGCTCCGGGTACTCATGCAGTTTGGTGAGGGGAATATCCAACACCTGAAATTTCTTTGTCCAGCCGGAATCTTTGGCGGTCCGGCCCGCCAGGGTGCTGACAACAGAGGCCGCCTGTGTGTTCATTTGCTGTCCGAAATTGTTTCCGGCCAAACGACCCTTAAAATCAAAGTTCTTGCTCATGGTACTTACCCCTCTCTCGCAATCAGTTCGTCAGCCAGGGCGCGGTATTCTGTACCCGTGTCACCACCGGCAGGTTTGCCCATCATGGAACTGTTGATGGCTTCCTGCTTTCTGGTGATTTCAGTGGCAAAAACGGACTGTGGGTACTGCTCGCGCAGCGTCTCGGTTACAGCGGTGGCCACGCTGGTTTTGTCCTTGAATGTGAGCAGGATGTTCACGGTAGTCAGATCAGCGTTCAGTGTCATGCGAACGTTTCCGATAACGCCTTCCAGAGAGGAAAGGCCCTGGGTGGCAAAGTATTGCGTCTGCACCGGGATAATGACCTGGTTGCTGGCGACCAGTACATTGGTGAGCAGAAGCCCCAGGCTGGGGTTGCAGTCGATCAGGATGTAGTCATACGCCTGACGCACCGGCTCCAGCACGCGCCGCAGCACAGTCTCCCGGCTCATTGCCGTAGCAAGGTAGATATCCGCTTCGCTGAGCCGCAGGTCCGAGGGGATGAAGTCGAACCCGAATCTCTCGGAATGATAAATGGTTTCGCGGATGTCAGCAGGTTGGAACAATACTGCTGCACGCATCACGCTGGCGATGGTGTTTTCCCTGGGTTCGCACCCGGCTACATAGGTGGTGAGATTCGCCTGGGGGTCAAAGTCAATACAGAGAACAGATTTACCTTTGCGCGCCAGGGCCGCGCCAAGGTTCACGACGGTGGTGGTCTTACCCACACCACCCTTTTGGTTTGCTACAGCAATAATGTTCATTTTGTTTTTCCTCACTTTCCGTCTCTTTTTGTGTTGTTTCTTGCAAAATCTACGATTCTCCAAATGATCGGTTTGGGGTACAGCTGCATTACGCAGGGTTTCCATTCGGCGCAACCTTCACAAAGGTATTCTTCCAGCCAGACTTGTTTTTCTTTGTAGTGGGTGCCGTTCATTCTGTTAAAACAATCCAGGCAAAACTCAGCCATTGTAATCACCACACGCATCATAGCTCTCATCGCTCTCGTCGAAAAATCCCCAGTCGCGTTTGTGGATGTTTTCTTGATAGCGTATCTGGTAGTTTTCTTCCAGGGATTTTTTATAGCAGAACGCCGTGGCTCGGCAGTCTGCCAGACTGTTATGGGCAGTTTCTTCGCCCCAATCGTATCCGAAATAGTTGGCGCAGGTCGAAAGTTTTTTGAACTTGAAATCGCCATGCTTCGGTGAGAACTCCCCGTAGATGACGGCAAAGATATTGCTCAAATCCTCAACGATGGTTTCATCGTTGAAGCTGGCCCCGTAGCGGGTCAAGAAACCACTGTCAAACCCCGCGAAGTTGTAGCCGACAATGGTTTTCACCTGCGCCAGCACCTGATTTAACTGGGGCAGAAGTTCGTAAAAATAGGGAGCATTGCAAACCATTTCTTTTGTAATATGGTTTACTCGCTGTGCTTCTGGCCAATCTTCTGTGAAATACGGTCTCACATAACTGTCCAGCAGCACTTCCCCGGTGTCAACATCCAGAATCGAAATTTGAATGATTTCATCCTGGTAGCAGTCTAGGCCCGTTGTTTCGATGTCAATGGATACCGTAAGGGTTGGGATGGTCCTTCTGTAGTTTTCTTCATCAAGTTGCCGCTGCTGATCACACAGGGATAGCAGCTCTCCATATCGGATTGCTTGCTCCCGCTCTTTCTTCGCTTGAAGATAGCGGGAGCGGCGTTTGCGCCGCTGCTCCTCACGGTAGGGGGCCAGTTCCTCATCGGTAGCCTTGCGAACTTCTTCGGAGGTCAAGTATCTGTATTTTCCGGTACAGAAACGATTGGAATACATGATGCTTCCCGCATCCTGAGATACGGGAACGAAGCCCAGCTTGAACCATTGTTTTTCTGTCTTGCACTTTGCCTTCTCGGCATCAGGCAAAAGGGAGAAGTACAGGTTTTTCATGGCGCTCACTCCCCAACATTGGCGGCGTTGCCCTGGATGAGCAGGGCGTTGCAGATCAGCGGCAACCAGAAGGGACCGCTTTGAGCCGCTTCGTGAGGATTTACCTTGCAGTCGCGCCAAGTAAAGAGACTGTATCCCACCTCGACAGCGGTGTATTCGTTGTAAGCACCAAAGCGCTTTTTTACGCGCATACGAATGGCCGCAAAGTCGATACCGTCAAACGACACATACGGTTTGGCAATATCGAAGATATCTTCGTCAGCGGACAAAAGATAGCACGCAGCCAGATAGCTTCGATCAGACTGCTGGCGCTCCAGCAGTGCGTCGGTGAGAATGTTGTACCGATTGCGGTGCTCGGTGGTCATTTGGATGGAGATGTACTCTTTTTTGGGCATGGGGATAGTCATAATCTTTTACCTCGCATTTCTTTGTCTTATTTTGCAGTTGTGCCTGTTAGGCACAACCGATTTGATACGATATGCCGATTCTTTTTAGCGCTCTATTTGCAAAGATATTCGGCCAGCTGGGTTTCGATTTGCAGCCAGGTTTCCAGACCGGCGGCTCTCATATTGGGATAGATCAGCGTGGCCACACCGATGATCGCCAGGACAATCAGCACGACCAGAGCGACGCAGCGGACAATCACGAAAATGGTGTTGACCAATACACGGAGCAGCTGGGCGGTGCGTGACTTTTTCTCCACGACCGTTACTTCTTCCGTGATGCCGTATGCTTCTTTAAGCTGTGCTTGACGCTTTTCTTCCTGGATGCCCGCCATCAGAATGGCATGTTTGGTGGGAACGATTTTCTTTTTCACTTTCTTTTCCTCCCAAACGGCCACTTGAGGCCGCCTTTTTTCTGTACTGTCTCTTTGGCCTTGAGCTGCCCGGTGATGTACCCGTACAGTTCATCGTTGCCGGAATACAGGAAGTAATCAGGCGTCCACCCTGCAAAGTAGGTGCGCTCATCAAAGGGAGACATGGATTTGAGGATATCGTCGCGGTCTCTTTGCGGTACGAAAGAAAAAACATAGTGAATTGTGCCGTTGTCAACCCGGAGAATGTCACTCACCAGATCGACCTCCGAGGGCTTGGCACCACAGACGGCCACCAGAATATCGTTTCGCAGGTAGTCGGCTACTTCACTCAGTTCTCCAAAAGCACCATAGTCCAGAATTAGATAGTCATATTTGGTTTTGGTGGCAAGGATACAGGTTTTATCGTTGTAGATGTCGGTCCCCTCAATGCGGAAGTGCTTGGTGTCAAACAGAACCACTTCATCGCTGATTTGCGTGTAGGGGGTCAGACTGCTCTCGGCCATCTCGATGACGGCAGCTTTATAGCCCATTGCTTTGACATACAAGCAAAGCTGCATAGCCTGTGATGTGGTGCCGATGCGGTGCCCGGCTCCACAAACCGCGATGGTGGTGGCGTTCCGTCCACGCAGCCGTGGCTTTGGCAGTATCAAATGCGCACGGGCTGTCTCGCGGTCAACCTGCGAGGGAGGAATGACTACCTCACCGGCGGAGGCCGGTTCAGCTACTGACGTTTCCTCGGATAGGGCTGGTGGAACTTCTTCTGGCGGCTCGCTTTGATCGTCTTTAATCAACCCGGCATCGCAGAGCATTGCGTTGAGGACCCGTTTCAGTTCTGCACCGTGGTTGGTGACAATCTGCTCGGCAGGCACCAGCGTCAGAATATCTCGCATGAAGGCGCTGTCTGAGGATAAACCTTCAGCCACTACGATGATTTTAATGCCGGAGATAGTAACACAGATTCGTTCAAGAAGTCCTAAAGATTGGTCGATATTTCCAATCACACGCATATCATAGACAAGGTGTGATATTTCCTCGGCATCCTGTTCCAGCAGTCGTTGGATACTTACGATACTGCGTTCGGATATTTCTTTGATTTCAAATTCGCCCCGGAAATTCAACTCCCGGACGCTTTCGGTCGTTTCGGGTTTGCCAACAACAGCAACCATTTACATCTCCTTCACTTTCTTTTTAGTAATCTCTTTTCTGACGAGACAATCTATCTTGTTAGTCTCGATTTCAAGTTGAGGAAGTTTTTCGTGTATATAAACGCGCTTGGTGAACTTGAATTGTGTATGGCCTACTATCTTGGTGATAGTGTCCTTGTCGACCCCTGCGCGATCTGCCAGAGATGCGTATGTGTGGCGGCAGCAATAGGGAACAAGGCGGCGAGGATCGTCTGCAGGATTGATGCCTAACTCATTCATGAGTGGATAGAATCTTCTTTTTCGCCAGTTGTCTATGTTTACACGATACCCCCGCGGACTGGTAATCAAGTAGTTCTCTCGGCCTTTGGTAAAATAAAACGAAAACACATATGGCATGATTTGAGATATGAGAGGGATGATTCGGTCTTTTCCGGCGTCGGTTTTGCTGCCCCAGGTGAAAAGGTAGTGATACTGTAAACTGACGTCACTTTTCTCTACCTCGAATAGTTCTTCGGGCCTTAGCCCGGTAAAAATTAGGAGCAAAACTTCTCTTGCGGTACAAGAAAAACGCTCGTTGGCTTGGGCATATAAAAAAAGCCGTGAGATTTCTTCGTCAGAAAAAATTTCACGGCTTTTTGCAGCGGCTCCATCAAGAACAAGATAGGGTGATGGGTTGATGACCTCCATGCGATGAACATTCGTTGCATATTTGCAGAGCTGACTGATTAAGAGCAGCAGTTTGCTTTGTAAAGAGTAACTTTTATTTTTCAGCGAATCCATAACGAACTGGTAATCGTTGATAGAGATGTCGCGCATTGCGTATTGCCCTAGAACATGGAGAGAGTGCCAGGCGTTTTCATATCCCTCGCGTCCTTTTTTCCCTACCTTTCGGTAGTATAAACCACTCCATTCTTTGTAAATTTGTTCCAGCGTCAGAAAACTGCCGCTTTGAGCTGCCCCACAGTATGGGCAAAATAGGTAATCACCAATGTTTCTGAAACATTTTTTACAGGTGCACATTTGTTACCATCTCCTTATAAAATTTAATATCAACACAAGGGTGTCAACATTAAATTTTATAAGGTAAAGTGTTCAAATACAAATGACCTGTCTGACTACGAATCAGAAGGTCGGGGGTTCGAGTCCCTTCCGGCGCACCAAGAGCCTGTGACATAAAGAATGTCACAGGCTCTTTTCTTTGTTGCATCGCACAAAATCAGCAAAGTCGATGACCGATTTTCAAAGTGCGTTTTATAGAGATGTCCAACCGTTTTAAAGCGGTTGGGCTTTTTTGTTGGGCAGTTTGGGACAGCTTTCCCCTCCCCTGCCGCCCGCTTTTGCAGTTTTTCAGCAAAAATTCCAACTTTTTTCTGCTGTTTTCAGAATCTTTTCAATTCCCCCGTAGCCAATTTCCTGAACAGCACCCCATTTGTTAGACAGTATGATATACTATCTAACAAGTGGGGTGTTTTGCTATGCCAAAAGGAGTACCAAACAAACGATATACGC
>ERZ826613.738-NODE-738-length-45618-cov-18.789588_pt1 | contig 45618 bp, 46 predicted proteins | sample MGYA00519925_ERZ826613 | MGnify/ENA primary metagenome ERZ826613 (study PRJEB31778, sample SAMEA3449236) | human gut metagenome | biome: human gut; feature: human-associated habitat; material: faeces | place: United Kingdom | collected 2010/2012 ... | reverse complement strand
GAATAGTATTCGTTTATTTTGAATTTATTGCAATTCTGGATTTTATTTTAGCATTTATAAGTATGGAGTTTATAAAAGAGCAATTTGAGCATGTGATATATATATATGCTCTGACGTGGCAGAAAGTGCTTATATATTTTTTTACAAGAGGAATTATTCTATTAGGTATTGTGAATATAAAAAAAAGAGAAGAGAGCATACGCAGTATGATAGAACAATGCTGTGGAATTATAGTTATAACAGGGGCGTTACTATGTGCGGTACTTTTCAAATATCAGTTATGGTTAGATGAAATGGCAAATGGGAGTAAACCTATTCGGGGAATCAATGCAAGTATGAATCTATCAGCTATAAGTTTACTTATTGTTCTAAGCGGTATGTTTATAATCAAATATCAGGTGGTGAAACAAGAAAAAACGACACTTATATTGAGAGATCAGTTATTGGAAGAAAGATATGCGGAGATGCTGAAAAGCCGACAAATGATTCATGACATGAAAAATCATTTACTAGTGCTTCGAAATATGGAGAGAGCAAATCAGTGGGATAAATTACACGATTATCTGGAAGAAATAAGCAAAGATATCCTTGATGATTCAACAAAGATTTGGACAGGAAATAATATAGTGGATTTGATTTTAAATTCTAAGAAAAAGCAAGCAGATTCCGAAGGAATTGCTTTCAGTATTGGTAGCAACATGATTGGGGATGTTCCGTTTAAGGATGGGGAGACGATTTCACTGTTGGGTAATCTGCTGGATAATGCAATAGAAGCCTGTGAGAGAATAAAATCTACAGAAAAATGGGTGACTATAAGAATTAATAGAAGGTATTGTTTATTATATATAGAGATAGAAAATAGTATTGAAGAGCACCCAAAAGAAAAAAATCATCGGCTTATCTCATGTAAGTCAGAAAAGGAGGTACATGGATATGGGTTAAAAAACGTGCGGCAGATTGTAGACAGATATGATGGTACATATTCTTATCAGATTAAAGAAAACAGCTTTTTGACGTGTGTTTCTTTTTTTAGTAATGAGGATGTTTCATAAAAAAGAAAGGGGGGAATACCATGGAACACAGAGAAGAAATGAATTGTGGCGGAGATTTGTGCAAAGAAATGTTGGATGTTGGAGATGGACAAATTGCTGCGAGAAAGCAGTAGCCAAGAGATGATGGGTGGTACACATACGATTGGATGTACACATTTTCTGACACTTTATTGTTGTTAACATGTAAAAAAACAGATGTGATAGTTTAGATTAGCACATCTGTTTTTTTATATCAACATTTCCAAAGGAGAGTAAATATTATGTATGCTAATCGGAATATATAATCTTGTTTTAATGCTGCACTATTTTGTTAAAAAATGTCTATTTGGTAAAGATCTGAAAATTTATTTATAAAACAGTGAATTAGGACTGCTGTTTACTAAATCTGAAAAAGTTATGGTCAAAAAACACACTGTTATGGCCTAACAATTGAAAAGTACAAAATAAAACGATATGATGAAAAAATACAAAAAATGTTAGAAAAGACATTGCGAGGAGGGGAAATAGCCTTTATAAAGCAAACAGAATGGATACGTCAGCTGTAGCTGTTTGTAAGATTTAAGATAAGTGTTGTGAATGAAAAAATTAGTAATTATTAATTGAGAAATATAGTGAAGTGTTTCCCAAAAAGGAGAGTTGTAATATGGGAAAAAGAATTATTTGTGGATGTGTTGTGCTAGGGATAGTTGCGTGCTTGATAGGCTGTCAAAAAAGCGATAATTATGAGTTGATGAAAGAATCCAAACAGCAGGTGTTACCAATTTATGAAAAAAAAGATGCTGAAGTGCAAGGCGAAAAGTGTGCACTGGAAACTTTGCAAGATGTTTATAAATCTGATTATATATTAGAAGAATGGAAAATAGAGAAAATTGGAGAGCCGGGAGGTATTTTCTGTAATGATGAAGCAGTGCTTATTTCGGATAAAAAAACAGATTGCATTTTTGAAGTAGACTATGCGGGTAATATACTTAAAGAAGTTGGTGGAACTGGAAGTGGTGAAGGTGAATTTATATCTCCAAGTGCAATCACTATGTGCAACGAAAAAATTTATGTGCTGGATCAAGGAAATAATCGAATACAAGTATTGGATAAAGAACTTGATTATATTGAAGAAATAAAATTAAAAAATACACAATCAACAGATCCTAATTATATACCAGAAGTGCTTTCTGTAAATCAAGAGAGTATATATGTTACCGGTGTTTCTTTAGAAAATCCAGTAGTTGACAAGTATACAGATGGAAAGTTGAAAGAGATAGGAAGCAATTTTATAGGTTCTATTTATTCATGTAATAATCAGATTTATTTAATCAATTCTATGGTTAGATATTATGATGAAGCGAATGATAGTTTTGGAGCTTTAACATCTTGCCCGGAATGGCTTATGACTATTAAAGATAATAAATTAAAAAAATTATGTGAATTACCAGATGGACTTAATATATCTAGTTTTCTCTTAACAGATAGAGGTATTATTTGCGTTTCATGTGCTGGAGCAGCTGTTTATCGTTTGAGTGAGAATGGTAAATATGAGGAAACAATAACATATATTGATGGATTAGAGGATGAAGAAATACCCCAAATATCTATAAATGAAAAGGAAGAATATTTTATTGTAATGCCAAATGCAAGGAAGATTTTCAAATGCTTTAAGGGTGAGAATTGATAATGGATAGAGTCAATTATTTGTTTTATCAACTATTTCTTAAAATTAAATATGAAAAGAGAAGATATTTTTTATATGTTTTGTCTTTTTATGTAGGGCTATTATTGCCTACATGCTGCATTGCAAATACAAGGTCGGTTGAACAAGTTATTTATTATACTACTTTTAAAGGTATGGAAGATTCTTTTCAAGTAGACTGGCTTAGCAGAACCTTTAATACTATTAAATTAGATAAAGAGATTTCTTATTCTATAAGTGCATTTTATGAAGAATCTTTCCCAGAATGGGAGAACCAATATGTTTCAATAAAGGGAATTGATGAATCTTATTTTTATCCACTTCCAAAAATTGAAGGAAGAACATTTAGTAAAAAAGAACTACAAGAAGGGAAAGATGTATGTCTGATGAATAAACAATATGCGCGTATGCATGCGTGTGAAATTGGAGATATGATTCAAATCAGAGATAAAAGATTAAAAGTTATCGGATTAATAGATAATTCGGTTTATTCGGGGATGATTATACCTTATCAGACAATGCTTAATGTATATAAGGAGGAAAAGGATATACAGTTTTCAGGGACATTTTTTTGCGAAAATGAATTGCAAAAACAAAAAAGAATTGACGAGGTTATTGAACAAATAAAAGAAAAAGACAAGCAGCCACAAAAGTAGGCTGTTTTATTATTTTAAACAGGAGGTAATAAATGAGCAGAAATAATTATAAAATCCTCCATTTTATAAAAGCCACAGTCGCACACGATTTGAGAGAATATTTATAAAGCAGCTTAGAGAGGATACCGGATATGGCACACCACAAAATAGCCTTCCTCGCAGATACCCATGGTCTTCTGCGTGAGGAAGTTGTACAGAAAATAAAAGACTGCGAAGTGATCTTTCATGCGGGGGATTTCGGTGGACCGGAAATCATGGAAAGGTTACAGCAGATCGCGCCGGTTTATATGGCACGGGGAAACAATGATAAAGAATGGGCAAAGGATATGCCCTATTTTGTCAGAGAGCAGATAGGAAACCGTACCTTTTATATGTGTCACAAGAAACAGGATCTGCCGGATGAGCTGGGCAAAGTAGATTTTGTGATCTGTGGGCATTCTCATAAATATGAACTGAAACAGGAAGGAAGCATTTGTTATATCAATCCGGGAAGCTGCGGGCCGAGACGTTTTCACCAGCCTATTACATTTGCAATCTTGTATTTTGAGGATGAGGCAGCGGACTACAGGATCGAAAAGATCGATCTTTCCCCTGCACTTACAAAAGAGAATGCAAAAAAGATTTCCCTGTCAGAGAAAGATCTGGACCGGTTGATCGGCCGTATCATAAAAGAGTTTTCAGCAGGGAAGAGCATCGAGCAGATTGCAAAGAAAAACAGGGTAGAGAAAGAACTTGTGGAGGCTGTCTGCAGAATGTATGCGACGCATCCGGGCGTCACAACAGCCGGGATTATGGAAAAGCTGGAGCTCAGAAAACTGTATGTGAACTAGATAGAAATTCGATATAGGAGTAGAAAGAAGCAATGAAAGTAACGTTATTAAATGATTCCTTCCCGCCGGTCATAGACGGTGTGGCAAATGTTGTAATGAATTATGCAAAGATCCTGCAGGAAGAGAAGCTGGCGGATGTGATGGTGGCAACGCCAGCGTATCCGGGCGCAGAATATCACAGCTATCCCTATTGGGTGGTGCCCTACCAGAGCTTTGATACGACGAAGATCGTAAAAGGATATCGGGCAGGCAATCCGCTTGATGTCAAGGAAATTGTGACAATGAAGGAATTTGCACCGGATATCATACACAGTCATTGCCCGGTGTCTTCCACGCTGCTTGCGCGGACGCTCCGGTTTTATACAGATGCACCGCTTGTATTTACTTATCATACGAAGTTCGATATTGATATTGCCAAGGCAGTGAAGTCAAAGCTGCTGCAAAAAGAAGCCATACATGCGCTTGTCAGCAATATAGAGGCGTGCGATGAAGTATGGGTGGTCAGCAGAGGAGCAGGAGAAAACCTGCGCTGTCTTGGGTATACGGGAGAGTACCGCGTGGTCAGCAACGGTGTTGATTTTGCCAAAGGGCGTGTTGCGCCGGAAAAGGTGGCAAAAGTAACGGATTCCTATGATCTTCCGGAAGGAATTCCGGTCTTTTTATTTGTAGGCAGGATTGTCAAATATAAAGGACTTCCGCTTATTCTCGATGCGCTTGCAAAACTGTCGCAGGATGGCGTTGATTTCCGTATGGTATTCGTCGGAAGCGGACCGGATGAAAAGGAGATGAAAGAAAAAGCAGCAAGTCTCCTGAAGCCGGAACAGTATATTTTTACAGGAGCGGTATATGACAGAGAACAGCTCCGCGCATGGAATACGAGGGCGGATCTGTTCCTTTTCCCGTCTACGTATGATACAAATGGTATTGTCGTTCGGGAGGCAGCAGCCTGTGGGCTTGCCAGTGTACTGATCGGAGGAAGCTGTGCGGCAGAAGGCATCACGGATGACAGAAACGGATTTTTGATCGAAGAAACCCCCGATGCCATGTACCGGCTGTTAAAACGTGTGGGTTCTGACCTTGCACATCTGTATGACGTGGGCGAACATGCAATGAATGAGATCTATATTTCCTGGGAAGACAGTGTACACAGCGCATATGAGAGATATGGAGAGATCATAGAAGCCAAGAAGAGCGGAAAGCTTGTGCTGCGTCATAATGCGATCTCAGGCTCCATGAAAAACATGCAGGAAAAAGTGCAGGATTCCATAAAGGTAACCGAGGAGTTTGGAGAGGAATGCAGGAATTCATTCAAAAAAGAATATGATGAGTTCCTGAAAGAATATGAAAAGATTTCCCGGATTTTTCATATGCATTGACAGATGTTGAAAAGCCGGCTGAGAATAACCGGAAGTCAATGAGAAACAAATGCAAAAACAGCAAGCTATATAAAAAGAGGTATCGGTATGGAAAAAGATTGGTACAAAAGAATGGCATTTTACCAGATCTGGATCAGAAGTTTTTATGATGGAAACGGAGACGGAATCGGCGATCTGTACGGCGTTTACGAAAAACTGCCTTACATAAAATCGCTTGGTGTGGACGGCATATGGTTTTCGCCGCTCTATCCTTCGCCGAATGCAGATTATGGCTATGATATTTCCGACTATAAAAATATCCACCCGGATTATGGGGATCTGGAGCAGTTTCAAAAGGTGCTGGATAAGGCGCACAGCCTGGGACTGAAGGTGATCATGGATCTGGTAGTCAACCATACTTCCGATGAGCATCCGTGGTTTCTGGAAAGCAAGAAAAGCAGGGATAATCCATACAGTGATTATTACATCTGGCGTGATGGAAAGAACGGGAAGCTGCCAAACAACTGGGACAGTCTGTTTGAAGGAAAAGCATGGGAATATTGCCCGGAGCGTGACCAGTATTATCTGCATATTTTTGCAAAAAAACAGCCGGATCTGAATATGGATAATCCAAAGGTACGGGAAGAAGTCAAGAGCATCATGCGGTTTTGGCTGGACAGAGGCGTAGATGGGTTCCGGGAAGATGTGATCACCTTTATTTCGAAAGCTGATAATCTGCCAGACGGACTGCCGTTTATTCCGGCGGCGAACGGATTGCCTTTTTATAAAGATGGTCCGCATATTCATGAGTATCTGGCGGAATTCCGGAAAGTCTGCGAGGAATATGACTGTTTTCAGTTAGGGGAAGGTCCGATGACGAGCACGAGATCTGCGCTTTCCTATCTGACAGGAAAGCATAAATCACTGGATCTGATGTTTCATTTTGATCATATGTTTGCCGATTGCATTTTTACGGAATATATGCAGCGTCCGTTCCACCTCAGAAGTCTGAAGCATGCATTCAGCAAATGGCAGAAAGCATTGAACGGAAGAGCATGGAATACGTTGTATCTGGAAAACCATGACCACCCAAGAGTCATCAGCAGATACGGAAATGAAAGGTATCACAGGGCAAGTGGATCAATGCTTGCGGTCTGCTATCTGTTTCAGCAGGGAACGCCTTTTGTATACCAGGGGCAGGAGATCGGTATGACGAATATCAAGCTTGCGTCGATCGATCAGTATGTGGATGTTTCTTCCCATAACAATTATCACACATTCCATTTAAAAGACAGTGTGGAGAAGCGGATGGAGCGGATCCATGCATCCAGCAGGGATTCTGCGCGTACGCCGATGCAGTGGGATGACAGTAAAAATGCCGGATTTACGACCGGTAAGCCATGGTTTTACATCAATCCGAATTACAGAAAGATCAATGTTGCGGCAGAAGAAGAGCAACCGTTCAGTATTCTGAAGCTTTACCGCAGATGCCTCCGTTATCGGAAAAACAGTGATGTGGCACTGTGGGGAGACTATAAGGAATACGATAGGCTCAGTAATCAATTATATGTGTACAAGCGTACCTATCAGCAAAAGAGTCTCCTTATTGTATGTTCCTTCAGTACGCACAGCTTGAAATGGCATAACATAAAAGAGTTCAGGGGCAGAAAGGGAAAGCTTGTGATATGCAACTATCCGAATCCTGTGCATGGCATGCTGAAGCCGTATGAAGCACGAGTATATGAATATAAAGAGTGATATGGGTATAAAATCAACAAAGATGTAGATGTGTATGTGAGCAGAGAGTTCCTTTGAGAGCCCTCTGCTCTGTTTTTTATGCTAGGCGAGACTTGTTTTCTTCCGTTGCTTGTTTGCTGCAAGGTATACAGAGAAGATCGCAACAAGGAAAATACATTGCATACCGATGTATTTCCAGTAATTTGCAAGGGAGTAGCTTTCTCCGGACCGGCCTGTTACCATATTGATGATTTTGATATACCAGTAAGCCGGGAGAAACTTTGCAACAGCTAAAACGCCGGTGCTCAAATACCACTGTGGTACAAAAATACCGCAAAGGAAGCTCATGCCGATCCCGATGATATTGGCAATCAGGTCGAGGGCATTGTCCTTCAGACCAAAGGTACTTAACAGCAGCGTGAGTGCGACGCAGATCAATGTAAATACAAAGCTGTTTAAGATACACAACTGTCCCTGTTGGGAAAAAACATTTTTCGGACCGAAGAACAGGACAGCAACAAGGGTGAAAATAAGCCATGTCAGAATGCTGTAACAGATACAGCCAAGACCAAGCTGTAGGGTACGCGCCTGCGCAGGCAGGGCGGAGCAGGCGATCCGGGAACTGACATCTGTCTGCTGGAAGGTCACAAGGATCGGCACCAGACTGAGGGGAAAAATCATCAGGAAGATGTAGCTCATATACTGGAACCAGTAAAACATAGTTTTGTTTCCGCTGTTTCCGGTCTTTTGAAAGGTAATGGCTTCTACCTTCGGAGATTCCTCCAGATTTTGTCCGGTAGCGGCAATGGCATCTGTCAGACTATAGCCTCCCGTGCAGTATAAGGAGATCGAATCCAGATAGCTGTCAAGCTGTTCATTGACGAAAAAGCCGTTCGCATTGTCCTGTCTGATGCTGTGTGACAGCTTCAGAGGCGTATCTGTCAAAAACTGCGCCTCAAATCCTTTGGGGATCGTCAGTACATAGCTGATCTGCTGGTAAAACAGATTGTCTGTCAAGGATTCCGTATCTGTTTTGGCTAGTGTTACCAGATTGTGACGGGAGCCAAGGTAGTCCTGTATGCTCTGGCTGAGCATGGAATGATCCCCATCCAGTATGGTAATATCAATCTTTTTGGCACTGAAATCACCGCTCAGTGCTTTGGACTGCGAGATGCTCATTATGAAAATGAGGACCAGAAAAACACCGGAAAAAATAAATACCTGTCCAAGATGTTTCTTTGCAATTTTAAAAAATATGTTAAATACTTGCATAGCGGGACCTCCTAGTTTTCAAAATTCCCAGACCGATAAAGAGAATGGATAAAAGAAGCAATGTTACAATATTCCGGGTGTATCTGGCATGCCCTTCAAAAATGCTCAGGCAGTAAAAGCTGTCTGTGATCAGGGCAGCGGGATTGATACGGTTGACAACCGGTGCAACACGGTCAATGAGGACACGCATATTGCCGACCATAAGCCCGCTTAAAAAGCACAGTGGCATGATCACGGCAAAGATGAGCCCGTTTTTTTCTTCCTTTCCTTTTTTGCCAAGTGTGCCAAAGAAAAAACCGAGGGATACACCGGTCAGAACGCCGGTAAACAGCGACAGAATCGCATACGGAAGCTGTGCATCAACACCGACCTTCAAAATATAGGACAGGTAGAAAAAACCAATCAGATTCAGGACAAATTCAAAGATGGTAGCGGCGATCAGTTCACCGATGATCATGCTGGATTTTTTTCGGGCAGAAACTGTTTTCCGGGCAGCGAGCGTAGAAAGATTGCCCTGATTTTCCACAGCTACGGTCACACCGGCCATAGCAGCATATAAACATGCCATAGCGAGCAGATTGTAAAAATACTGCGTGTAAGTATCCACATTTGGATTTTTCTGTAAGGAAACTTCCTCATTAAAGGCGTGTGGATTCTGAAAAGCAGAGATTACTTTTTCAGCATTTTCCGGATGCTTCTGCATCGTATCGATCAGCAGATCACAGCGGAGGTTGAATTCTTCCACAAAAGCAGCCAGAATACTCTGTTTGATATTATCTGCGGATGTATTGGCAGAAATACTGAGCTTTGCCTGACTGCCGCTTAATATCATACCGCATACATCGCCGTTTTCCAGAAGCTTTCGTGCTTCCTCTTCGGAACAGAAGGTAGTGTCCAGAAAAGGATCTTCTCCTTCGGAAAGCTGTGTCACGGTCTGCTTGAGTGCTTCTCCGTAATAATCATCGGTAAGGACAACTGCAACCGGAATTGTGCTCATGGATTCCGATGCACCGAGGTTGGAAAAAGCAATATAAAAGAAGGTGCCCAGAACGATCGGGAAAATTAAGATCCAAAACATGTTTGTTGTATTGCGAAACAGCCTTTTAAAGCTGCAAAAAATAATCTGTATCATATGACTGTACTCCTTATAGTTTATATCGTTTAATCACGCAGCTCTTTGCCGGTAATTTCCAGAAAAACATCATTCAAGGAAGGAAGCTCGGAATGGACGTAGCCGAAGGAGTAGCTTTTCTTTTGCAGGTAATCGAGCACATGAATGAGATTGTGCTGGCCGCCGCTGCAGAGAACCGTCAGCTTATGCTGATCAAAGCTGACTTCATATACATGCGGCAGTTGACGGATGGCGGCAAGATCTTCTTCTGTCAGAGTGAGGATATCGATCGTGATGATCTCACTTTTCTTGATCAGTTTCTTGAGTTCTTCTGTTGTGCCAAGTGCCAGGTTTTTGCCCTGATCGATGATGGCAATGCGGGAACAGATCTGCTCGACTTCGTCCATATAGTGGGAGGTATACAGAATAGTTGCCCCGCGCCGATTCAGTTCGACGATCCCTTCCAGAATTTTGTTGCGGCTCTGCGGATCGACCGCTACGGTCGGCTCATCTAAAATGATCAGTTTGGGCTTATGTGCGATCCCACAGGCAATATTCAGACGACGGAGCAGTCCGCCGGACAGCTTTTTCGGATAAAACTTTCTGAAATGCTCCAGCCCTACAAAAGCAATCGCTTCTTCCACATATTGTTTCCTGAGTGCCTTATCGCGGATATAAAGTCCACAGAAATAATCAATATTTTCAGAAACGGTCAGTTCATCGAAAACCGCCACATTCTGCATGACAACACCGATCTGTGACTTGAGCTTATAATTGGTCGGTGTGATCTCCTCACCGAAAATTTCAATGTCTCCTTTATCATAGGAAAGAAGAGAAAGCAGACAGTTGATCGTAGTTGTCTTCCCACAACCGTTCGGACCGAGAAGCCCGAAGATCTCTCCTTCCCGGATGGTCAGGTTTAAATGATCTACAGCGATGACTTCGCCGTATCGTTTCACCAGATTTTCTATTTTGACTGCTGTGTTTGCCATAAGTAACCTCCAGATTGTATGATATCGTTGTGCAGCTTGTTCTGCATGAGAAAAGTATAAAGGGTTTTCTGATTGATTTGTAGTAATAAATGTTAATACCTGATATGACATTTGTCATATTTTCCTTCTTTCATTATACTATTTGCGCGATCTGTGGTAGGATAAAGCTGACCGGGCATGAGAATGTTCCTTGTGGAAATTACGAAAAAGGAGGAAAACATCGGATGCAAAAAGCAATAGATAAACATGTGATACTGATGATGGGACTTCTTTTTCTGCTGAACCGAAGTCTGACCTATGGACCGGTGGTGACATTTCTGGCAGCACTCATTTCGATGGAACTGATCATCTATCTGGAAAAAGAGGCTGTCTTTTATGGGATCGTGGCGGTTTATGTGCTGGCGTGCTTTTTTGCACCAGGTCTGATCTTCTTTTTGCCGGTGCATATTTATGAATTTGTTTATAGAAAGAAGTGGTGGGGCTGTCTTTCCTGTGCACTTTTTGTATACAGAATTTCCCTGTTTCATGGGGCTGGGCAGATTCTTTTGTGGATCATGACAGTTATGCTGGCAGTTCTTTTGGCGGTCAGAACCAGGCAGCAGGTACAGGAGCATGCAGCTTTTTTAAAACTCCGGGACAGCAGTGTGGAAGAACAGGCAAAAATGAAGCAGCGTAATAAAGAGCTTTTGGAAAAACAGGACTATGAAATCAGAGTTGCGACGTTGTCGGAGCGGAACAGGATCGCACGTGAGATCCATGATAATGTCGGACATATGCTGTCGCGCTGCATTTTGCAGCTTGGGGCACTCATGATGGTGCATAAGAAGGAAGAAACACTTTATGCACAGCTTTCGAGTGTGAATGCATCCTTAAATGAAGCCATGAACAACATCCGTGAAAGTGTGCATGATCTGCATGATGAATCCGTAGATTTGAAACAGGCTGTTGTGGAAGCAACTTCCCAGATGCGTCAGAATTATGAGCTGCAGCTAGTATACGATATGTCCCCGCAGGTTCCGAGAAATGTGAAATATGCCATGATCGCCATTGTGAAGGAAGCCATGGCTAACATTGTAAAACACTCCAATGCGACAAAGGTATCTGTTATGCTGCGTGAGCATCCGGGATTTTACCAGCTTCTGATAGAAGATAACGGAACGCAGATCCGCGAAAATAAGCATGCGGGCATCGGGCTTACCAATATGCAGCAGAGAGTGGAGGCACTTGGTGGCAATATCCATTTCAGAACGGATGCGGGATTTGCCATTATAGTATCGATCAGAAAGGAAATGAAAGAATGCGGGTAATCGTAGTTGATGATGATCAGCTCGTGGAGATGTCACTTACGACGATCCTCGGGTCGGATGAAGAAATAGAAGTAGTGGGCAGCGGTCATGATGGCTCGGAAGCTGTTGCGCTGTATCAGAAAGAAAAACCGGACGTTGTCCTGATGGATATCCAGATGCAGGAAATGAGCGGGCTTGCTGCGGCGGAAGAAATCCTTACCATGGATAAGGCGGCGAAGATCCTGCTTCTGACCACCTTTTCGGATGAGGAATATATTGTAAAGGCACTGGGGATCGGCGTCAAAGGCTACATATTAAAGCAGGATTTTGAGGCGATCATTCCTGCACTGAAAGCGGTTTACGGCGGACAAAGTGTATTTGGCGGAGAGGTGGTATCCAAGATCCCGGCACTTACGGCTGCAAAGCATGATTTTTCCTATGCAGATTATGATATCGGAGAAAAGGAGCAGGAGATCATCGAGCAGGCAGCAATGGGAAAATCCAACCGGGAGATCGCACAGAGTCTCTTTTTGTCCGAAGGAACCGTCAGAAATTATATCAGCGCGATCCTGGAAAAGCTGTCCCTGCGCGATCGTACACAGCTTGTGGTGTTTTATTTCACGAAAATATGTTAGAAAAGAGGAACGTTATGTTTTACCCAAAAGACAATTCTTACAATGACATCCGGGAGAAGTCGCTAAACAGTTGGCTTTTGGAAATGGAGCAGCAGGTTACGCCTGCTGCTCTTTCAGGTAATCGATCACACAAGTAAGCTCCGGGGAGATCCATTTATTGCGGTGGTACAGAAGCTGGCGCCAGATGCCCGGCGTAGACATATCACTGACAGGCAGGCTGACAAGCCGTCCGTTTGCAAGATCTTCCTGTACGACAAATTCCGGGAGATAGGAAATGCCGATATCCTGACGGAGCAGGCTGCAGATCAGCTGTGTATCGCCTGTTTCCATGGCAGGTGTTGTTTCGAGTCCTCTGGCAGCAAGGATCTCATCCAGAATCGCGCGATAACTCATATTTTTTTCTGTCAGAAGAAGTGGATAGTCGAGTAATTTCCCGATATCCACTTTTTTTTCTTTCGCAAGTGGATGGCGGGGACTGGTGACAAAATGGATATTGACCGGTGCTTCCAGTGCTGTCATGTAATGATGGCTGTAAATACGGCGATCCAGTGTATAGACAATATCGACCTGATTCTGCCCCAGCATCTGGAACATATCATCCGTGCTGGCGGCGATCAGCTTCAGGCGGATTCCCGGATAGCGGTCGTGGAAGTCTTTGAAGTGGCTGTGGAACTGCCAGCTGGAGAGAGATTCTGCGATTGCGATCCTGACAATGCCTGCAGGCGCAGTATTGCCTGCAATATGACCGGCTTCTGCCCAAAGCCGCAGGATCTGATGCGCAAGCGGAAGCAGCTTCTGTCCTTCGTTCGTCAATGTAACCGTATGACTGATCCGTTCAAACAGTGGAATTCCCAGCTCGTTTTCGAGCTGTTTGATCTGAAAGGAAACGGTGGACTGGGTAAATCCCAGCCGCTGTGCAGCCTGTGTAAAGCTTTTCAGTTCGTTGACCATGACAAATGTTTCCAAATTTTTAATATCCATTGAAAGATCCCTTTCTGCATTGTTATCGACAAATTCGATAGATGCTATGAAAATCATTTGTTATACAAATGACAATACAAATTGTATAATAAACAACGCAGAAAAACAAGCTATGGTTTGGAAAGACAGAGCATGGTAGCAAAAGAATAGTGAGATAGGAAAAAATTTTATGGAAAACAGAGAAAGACTGGGGAGCAGACTGGGGTTTATCATGCTCTCCGCAGGCTGTGCGATCGGGTGCGGCAATGTATGGAAATTCCCGTGGATGTGCGGACAAAACGGAGGAGGCAGCTTTATGCTGCTTTATATCATCTGCCTGCTGGTGCTGGGACTGCCTGCAATGGTCATGGAACTTTCAGTCGGAAGGGCAGCGCAGACAAGTCCGCTTTATATGTACGGAAAGCTGTCAGGTAAGAAAAAATGGAATATACTCGGCGGCATCTGCCTGATCGGCAATTTTTCCATTATGGCATTTTATACGGTTGTTTCAGGATGGATGCTTTATTATTTTGTAAAATTCCTGACAGGACAGAATCAGGAGTTTGGTTTTGAACAGATGATACAAAGCCCTGCTATCAATGTGTTTTACCTGTTTCTGACAGTGCTGATAGCCTTTGTGATCCTAAGCTTCCACCTGCAGAAAGGACTGGAGCGGATCACAAAATATATGATGTCTGCTCTCATTGTGCTGATGCTTGTTCTGGCGGTACACAGTGTGACCTTAAAGGGTGCGGGACAGGGGCTGTCCTTTTATCTGATCCCTGATTTTTCCAAGATTAACGGTTCTGTTTTCGTAGGTGCGATGAACCAGGCGTTTTTTACGCTGTCTGTCGGAATGGGCGGTATGGCGATCTTTGGCAGTTATATTGAAAAAGACCGTTCTTTGATGGGAGAATCCATTCATATTATCGTACTGGATACACTTGTGGCGGTCATAGCGGGTATCATTATATTTCCAGCCTGTTTTACTTATGGACTCGAAGTGAAAGCGGGACCGAGCCTTTTGTTTGATACGATGGCGACTGTATTTAATAACATGGCAGGCGGACGCTGGTGGGGCACATTGTTTTTCCTGTTTATGGTATTTGCAGCTTTATCAACGGTGCTGGGGGTGTGCGAAAATCTGCTGGCAATGGTAAGAGAATATACCGGCTGGTCCAGACCGAAGGGCTGTGTTGCCTGCGGGACAGTGATTTTCCTTGCAGCACTGACGACAGCACTCGGTTACAGCGTATTTCATTTTCAGCCGTTTGCCAAAGGAACTGCATGGCTGGATTTCTGGGACTTTATTGTATCAAACAATGTACTGCCACTGGGCTCTTTGATGCTGGCGGTATTCTGCTGCTATAAGATTGGTTGGGGTTGGGACCGGTTCCTTATGGAAGCAAATGAAGGAAAAGGGATGAAGGTAAAGAAATGGATGCGGCCGGTTTTTCAGTATTTGTTACCGCTTGTGATCCTGTTTATCTATATTTACGGTATGATCACTTTTCAGTGGAAGTAATTAAAATCTAAAGCTGTGTTTAAAAAGTAAAAAAGATACGTGCGAAGAGAAGAATAGCATGATAAGAAGGCGTCTGTTGATAAAAAATATCAATAGACGTCTTCTTTGTTGTAAATAGAAACAAGTATGCTATACTGATTTTGAAATTAGGCGCAACTAACCATGGACAGAAGTGCATTATGGCATGTAGAAATGAGGAGATTATGGCAATAGAAGAGAAGAAATTTTTAGAAATTGTAGACTTGAAAAAAGGATTTGGAAGCGGAGAAACAAGGCAGGAGGTTTTGCGGGGAATGAACTTTTCCGTTGCGAAGGGAGAATTCTGTGTATTACTCGGGCCTTCCGGTTCCGGAAAGTCTACCCTGTTAAATATTCTCGGAGGTATTGATAATGCAGATTCCGGATACATAAGTATAGACGGAGATAAGCTGGAAGACATGGGCGAGAAAAAACTGACGATGTATCGCAGGAAACATCTGGGCTATGTGTTCCAGCTTTATAATTTGATCGCAAACCTGAATGTGAAAGAAAACATAGAGGTGGGTGCTTATCTTTCCGACAACCCGCTGGATATAGATGATCTTTTGCATACGCTGGGACTGTATGAGCATCGGTATAAGCTGCCAAACCAGCTTTCAGGCGGACAACAGCAGCGCGTTTCCATCGGCCGTGCGATCGTAAAGAACCCGGATATCCTGCTTTGTGATGAACCGACGGGAGCACTTGACTACAATACATCAAAAGAAATATTGAAGCTGATCGAGGATGTCAATCAGAAATATGGTAATACGATCATTATGGTAACGCATAACGAAGCGATCAAAAACATGGCAGACCATGTGATCAAACTGCGTGACGGTATGGTACGACATAATGATATTAATACAAATAAGATTTCCGCACAGGATCTGGAATGGTAAGGGGTGTGGCAAGATGAGGAAGAAAAGAAACAAAAATCCCCTGATCAAAAGAATTTTGCGGGAGCTTTCCGGTGACTGGAAGAAATATCTGGTAGTGGCACTTTTCCTGATCCTGACGATCGGCTTTGTATCCGGTATGTATGTGGCAAACGGAAGTATGCTGAAAGCGGCAGAGGACGGAAAAACAAAGTATAAGCTGGAGGACGGTCATTTTGAACTGCAGAAAAAGGCGGATGCGGAGCTTCTTGCAGCGATCGGGACAGGGGAGAAGGCAGATGTAAAGCAGTATTATCTGGATAAAGCAACGAAAGAACTGGATGAAAAATTCGAGAAAGAATTTGCAGAGAAGTTTGATGCGCAGATGGCGGAAAAAATGTCACCGGAGATGCTGGAGGCTGCAAAACAGACAGATGCTTATCAGACAGCCTATGATGAGGCATACCGGGAAGCATACGAGAAAGCACTTGGGGAGATCAATGATAAGATTGATGACGAATATGCGGAAGCGGAAGAAAAATACGAGCTGAACGATCCGGATTTTCAGGCGGTAAAGACGAAGGTTTACGAAAATTTTTACCGGAATGAGGAGGAAGACTATAACAATGACGGGGAAATGGACGGAACCATCCGCGTTTATGCCAAAACGGATGCAGTTAACGAGGCATGCATTCTGGACGGAAAGCTTCCGGAGCAGGCAGATGAAATTGCCATCGACCGTATGCATGCGGATAATGTCGGCATAAAGGTGGGAGATACTGTTTCCGTATCCGGAAAGAAATTTCGTGTAACAGGTCTGATCGCATATGTAAATTATGCAACACTGCATGAAAAGGCAACAGATTTTATGTTTGATGCGTTGAAATTTGATGTGGCTATGGTGACTGATGAGGGCTTTAACAGTTTACATAAAAAAGTGCATTTCGCTTATGCCTGGGTTTATGAAGAAAAACCGGCGGATGATGTGGCAGCCAAGGAGCAGTCAGATGATTTCATGCGGGCACTTCTGACACAGACGGTTGTAGCGGACAATGAGATTGCGGACTATGTACCTGCTTATGCCAATCCGGCGGTCAACTTTGCAACAGAGGACATGGGATCGGATGAAGCAATGGGTGGTGTCCTTTTGTATATTCTGATCGGTATCATTGCTTTCATCTTTGCAATTACAATCAACAACACGATCGTAAAGGAGGCTTCCGCGATCGGAACACTGCGGGCATCGGGGTATACAAGAGGAGAACTCATCAGACATTATCTTTCCATGCCTGTGATCGTCACGTTGTTTGCGGCTGTGATCGGAAATGTCCTTGGCTATACGGTATTTAAAAAGGTAGTTGTTTCCATGTATTATAACAGTTACAGTCTGCCGACTTATGAAACGATCTGGAATGCGGAGGCATTTGTAAAAACTACGCTGATACCGGTCATTTTGATGCTGGTTGTGAATCTGCTCATTATTACAAAAATGATGCATCATACGCCGCTGCAGTTTTTGCGCCATGATCTGAAGAAAAGCAAGCGGAAGAAAGCAATGAGGCTGCCACGCTGGAGCTTCTTAAACAGATTCCGTCTGCGTATTTTGTTCCAGAATATTCCTAATTATCTGGTTCTGTTTGTGGGAATCTTCTTTATTATGGTATTACTTGCCATGGCGGTCGGTATGCCAAGTACCCTGCAATATTATAAGGATAACGCCGAAAGCATGATGTTTGCAAAATATCAGTATGTGCTGTCCGATTATGAGGACGAGGATGGCAATACGGTCACGACAGACAATGCGGATGCGGAGAAGTTTGATATGACATCTTTGCAGAAGAAAAGTGATGCTTTTGATGAAGAAGTATCCGTTTATGGCATCGAAAATGACAGCCGATATGTGCAGATCGACGGACTTTCTGCCCTGAAAGAGGGAGAGGTTTATATCGCAAAGCCATTCAGTGAAAAGTATCACCTGACCAAAGGCGATACAGTAACGCTGGATGAGAAATATGAAAACAAACAGTATACATTCAAAGTGGCGGGCATTTATGAAAAGTGTCAGAGTATTGCGGTATTTATGCCGATTGAGCAGTTTGGTAAGGTATTTGCCCTGAAGGATGGACAGTTTGGCGGCTTCCTTTCCGATACCGAGATCACGGATCTGGAGGAAGATAATGTTGCAACGGTGATCACGATCCGGGATATCACAAAGATGTGTGACCAGCTCGATCATTCCATGGGAAATTATATGACCTATTTCCAATATTTGTGCATCCTGCTTTCTATTGTTATGATCTACCTTCTGACCAAACTGATCATTGAGAAAAATGAAAATGCCATTTCCATGACAAAGATATTGGGATACAAAAACAGCGAAATAGCAGGGCTTTATCTGATGGCGACTACAATTGCAGTGCTGCTTATTGATGCGGTTACTGTCTTTCTGGGCGAGAAAGTGATCGTTTATGTATGGGCGGCCATGATGACTTCTTACAGCGGATGGTTTACCTTTATGGTGGAACCGGCCGGATATCTCAAGATGTTTGCGTTTGTCCTGATCGGATATCTGATCGTTATGTGTTTTGATTTTAACCGGATCCGGAAGATCCCGATGGACGAAGCACTGAAAAATGTGGAATAAGAATCACGATTTGCAAAATCCGGAATTGTAAAATTCCGGATTTTGTGGTTTCATAGAAGAAGAGCGTATAAAAAGCAGAATGTCTTTGTACCTTCAACAGACCAGAAGGATACAATCAGACAACGGAAGAAAATTGAAAAAAGGAGACAGAAAAATGCCGGTTTTTGATTTTAGCGGAAAAGGAACAGGAAAGGCAGAGGAGGTTTGTACATATACAACCTTTATATCGGATGCAAAAGAGAAAAGCCCGGAGGATCCGATCCTTGTGATCAGTAATAAAGAGCAGCAGTGGAAGCATCACACCAATGGCCTTTTTACCAATCAGACAAAACGGACCTCTTTTGAATTCAAGGAAGAAGGAGAAACCTATCCGGCTGATATCTTAAAGGTAGATGCCAGATTTGTAAATCTGATCAAATGGCTGGGAGAGAACCGGATCAATGTCCGCCTTTCCGGTAAAAATACAGAGGATGGTTATGCAGTATACAGAATCCGGGAAACTGCATTTGGCGGTGGCACTAAGCTTTCCGCTGCAGACGGATTTTTACAGTATATGATCGAAAGACTGTTGTCCATGACAGCAGTGGAGGAAATCGAAGAGGATGATGATGCGGAAGAGGAAGGCGACGATATGAAGATCACCAGCCTGCAGAGTATTTCCGATTTCATGACCTGCGCAGGAAGAACGCTTCCCGATAATATCAGACTCTGGGCAAGACGTAACCTTGCTGTGGCAAGATCCCATGAGGTTTCCCCGGAGGAACGCCGCCATGCACAGCGTGCCCTTTCCATTATGATGAATGTACAGTGGAAGAGTGATTATTTTGAGGCGATCGATCCGGTAGAGGCCAGAAAGATCTTAGACGAGGAACTGTATGGACTGGAACGTGTGAAGCAGCGTATCATGGAGACGATCATCCAGATCAACAGAACCCATACATTGCCTGCTTATGGGCTTCTGCTTGTCGGCCCGGCAGGAACCGGTAAGTCACAGATCGCCTATGCGGTAGCACGTATTTTAAAACTGCCGTGGGCTACACTTGATATGAGTTCCATCAACGATCCGGAGCAGCTTACGGGAAGCTCCCGTATTTATGCAAATGCAAAGCCGGGTATTATTATGGAAGCATTCTCCATCGCGGGAGAATCCAATCTGGTATTTATTATCAACGAGCTGGACAAGGCAGCTTCCGGCAAAGGAAACGGCAATCCGGCAGATGTCCTGCTGACTCTGCTTGATAATCTCGGGTTTACCGATAACTACATTGAATGTATGATTCCGACATTTGGTGTATATCCGATCGCAACCGCAAATAATAAAGAAGATATCAGTGCTCCGCTGATGTCCCGTTTTGCAGTGATCGATATCCCGGATTATACATTTGAGGAAAAGAAAGTGATCTTCAGCAGATTTGCACTGCCAAAGGTTCTGAAACGGATCGGTCTTCTGGAAAATGAATGCATTATTACGGATGATGGTCTGGATCAGGTGATCATGCAGTTCTCCGACACAACGGGTGTCCGGGATCTGGAGCAGGCAGCAGAGCATATCGCAGCCAATGCGCTTTACCAGATCGAGGTCGATCACAAAAAACAGGTGACTTTCGATGCGCAGGCGGTAAAAGAGCTGTTTGCATAGGAGAGTAAAGTTAATATCATTCTAAATAAAGTAATATCGTTGTAAAAAGGGCGGCAAAACTTGATACAAAATGACATGTTTTGTATATTTTCCGCCTTTTTTTGATGCTTTTTTTTCGAAATGGGTTGCGAAAACTGTGGCAACATATTATTATTAAAAAGCTGATTTTATAAAATTTTTATAATTAGGTGAAAGTAATTATTCTATATGGAGTGGATAAAACAACATGGATTACACGAGAGAAATCGCGATAGAAAGGCTTTTGAAGAGCTACCGATCCAGTTACAACATTCATCCGGACGAAGATGACCGGAACCCGATCACAGCGCGCTGTGATTTTTTTGAGCATTCAGGGCAATATGTCATTTCCAAAAAGGCAGAGCTTTGGACTGCTGATACAGAAGAATTCTTATATTTTCTGAATATCCCGCATCTCACACTTGAGCTGTATCAGAAGTGGAGAGATTATGTACATGAAGATGGCATGAACCGTCTGCATGTCGGGCCGGGACATATGGCATCTTATATCACACCTGTATTCATCTGCGATACTTGTGACGAAGATGCGAGGAAGGCACTGAAAAAGTGTCATATATCAAAAAGTTTTCATTTTTCACTGCATGGCTGGATGGATCACCATACTGCACTTGTAGAGCTGTCAACAGGACAGATTGATGCGAACAGGGGCGGCCGCCACACAGCGAAATTCATGAAAAAGGTACTATATTCGTAAATATGGAAGGGAGAACGAGTAAATGAATTCATTAGTACTTCTTCTCATCTGTGTTGCCATTCTTGTAATCGGCTACATCTTCTACGGCGGATGGCTTTGCAAGCAGTGGGGCGTTGGTGAGAGCAAAACTGAGACACCGGCTCATACAATGGAAGACGGTGTGGACTATGTTCCGGCAAAAGCACCGGTTCTGATGGGACATCATTTTTCATCAATCGCAGGTGCAGGCCCTATCACAGGACCGATCGGCGCAGCAATCTTTGGTTGGCTGCCTGTAACTCTTTGGATTCTCATCGGAGGTATCTTCTTCGGTGGTGTGCATGACTTTGGCGCACTTTTTGCATCTGTCCGCAATAAAGGCCAGTCAATTGGAGAGATCATCTCCACTAACATGAGCAAGCGTGCAAAACAGCTGTTCATTATTTTCTCATACCTGACACTAATCCTTGTTGTAGCTGCTTTTGCTTCAATCGTAGCATCAACATTCGGTGCTGTATATGATGAAAGTGGTGCACTTGATCTGGCGAAATCCGCTACACCTGCATCAGTTGCTATGATCTCTGTATTATTCATCCTGATCGCTGTCGTATTCGGTTTCTTTGTATACCGTAAAAACGTGCCAATGGGCGTTGCTTCTATCGTTGGTGTACTTGCAATCGTTCTGATCATGGCAGTTGGTATGAATTTCCATCCGATCTATCTGTCAACAAAGACATGGATGTGGATCGTAGGTCTTTACATTGCAATCGCATCTGTAACACCTGTATGGATCCTTCTGCAGCCACGTGACTACTTAAGCTCATTCCTGCTTTATGCAATGCTTGCAGTTGCGGTATTCGCTGTTGTTGTGGCACATCCTACATTTGATGCAAGTTTCCCGGCAGTAACAGGTTTCGCAGTAGACAACGGAAACGGTGTCCAGTATCTGTTCCCTGTACTGTTCACAACAGTTGCATGTGGTGCTATCTCCGGTTTCCATTCACTGGTTTCCTCAGGTACAACATCTAAACAGCTTGATAAAGAAAAAGATGCCAAGCCGATCGCTTACGGCGGAATGCTCCTTGAGTGTGTACTTGCTGTATTAACTCTTTGTGCAATCGGTTATGCTTACAAATGGAATCAGGCAAATCCTGACAGCGCACTTGTTGGTGCAACAGCTATCTTCGGTGGTGGTATCGCTCACATGGTTGACGATGTTATCCCGGGCAGCTACACAGTACTGAACTCTCTGCTCGTACTTACATATTCAGCATTCTGTCTGACATCTCTGGATACAGCAACACGTCTTGCGCGTTTCATGTTCCAGGAATTCTGGCTTGAGCCTGGTCAGACACCAAAGGATATTAAGGAAGGCTGGAAGAAGGTTATGGTTAACCCATACTTCGCAACAATCTTAACAGTTGTACTTGGTATCTTACTTGGTATGACAGGATATGCTAAGATCTGGGGTCTGTTTGGTGCAGCGAACCAGTTACTCGCAGGTATCGGTCTGTTAGCAGTTGCTACATGGCTTGGTAATGCAGGAAAGAACAACAAGATGTTCTTAATCCCTATGGCATTCATGATCGTTGTTACGATCTGTTCACTTGCTCTGACAGTAAAGAACCAGATTGGTATCATTGCTGCAGGCAGCGCTGACTGGGGCCCATATGCACAGGTTATCCTTGGTGCATTATTGATCATTCTGGCAATCATCCTTGTAATCGAAGGTGTCCAGACGCTGAAGAACCAGAAAGCAAAAAAAGCTGACGCATAATATGTGATCTGATAAGTGTTATTATTTTAAAATGAGATGAGGCATCCGTCCGGATGCCTCATTTTTCTTTTATCAAACGAATGATACCTATAATTAAATTTATGTATGGTTTTCTGCCGCAGTCGCGAAAACTAAAACAGACTGCCGGCAATATGTACCAGATAAGCCGCAAGCCAGGCAATCACACACTGACCGGCAACGACCACTGCAGCCCACTTACCGCCAAGCTCACGTTTGATCGATGCAACCGCTGCAACACAAGGTGTGTAAAGCAGGCAGAAAGCAAGAAGGGCTGCTGCTGAAAGTGGTGTCAGAACTGCCTGCAGGGAGGCGGTTGAGCCAAATAATATGGACAGCGTGGCAACAACACTTTCCTTTGCCATGAAGCCTGTGATCAGGGCTGTGGAAATACGCCAGTCACCGAATCCAAGCGGTGTAAAGACCGGTGCGATCAATCCTGCTACGGCGGCGAGAATACTGTTCTGGGAATCTGTCACAAGATTCAGGTGCAGATCAAAGGTCTGTAAAAACCAGATGACGATCGTAGCAAGAAAAATAACGGTAAAGGCTCTTTGCAGAAAGTCTTTTGCTTTTTCCCACAAAAGCTGACTGACATTTTTAGCACCGGGAAGCCTGTAGTTTGGCAGTTCCATAACAAACGGAACGGCTTCTCCGTGAAACAGGGTAGAACGCAGAAGAAGTGCCATCAAAATACCGATGGCAATACCGCCAAAGTAAAGTGCGATCATAACAAGTGCACCATGTCCCGGGAAAAAAGCTGCAGCAAAAAAACTGTAGATCGGCAGCTTGGCGGAGCAGCTCATAAACGGTGTCAGAAGGATCGTCATTTTACGGTCCCGTTCGGACGGCAGGGTACGGCTTGCCATAACACCCGGAACCGTACAGCCGAAGCCGACCAGCATAGGAACAATGCTGCGGCCGGAAAGTCCAATCTTACGGAGCAGTTTATCCATAACAAAAGCAACTCTTGCCATGTAACCGCTGTCTTCCAGAAGAGACAGGAAGAAAAAGAGTGTGACGATGATCGGTAAAAAGCTGAGCACACTCCCGACTCCGTTGAAAATGCCGTCAATGAGCAGTGAGTGAAGCACAGGGTTGATATGTGCTGCGGTAAGGAGCTGATCCGTCAGATGTGTCAGCGAATCAATCCCAAGCTGCAAAAGATTGGAAAGCGCCGAACCGATCACATTAAAGGTCAGGAAAAATACAAGTCCCATAATGGCGATAAAACACGGAATGGCGGTAAACCGTCCTGTCAGCACTTTATCCATTTTCACACTGCGCATATGTTCACGGCTCTCATGTGGTTTGACGACCGTTTCTTTACAGATCTTTTCAATAAAGGTAAAACGCATATCCGCAATGGCAGCAGCACGGTCAAGGCCGCGCTCCGTTTCCATCTGGACAATGATATGTTCCAGTGTTTCCTTCTCATTTTCATCCAGCTGCAGCTGTTCCAGTATCAGATGATCACCTTCCGCCAGCTTTGCTGCAGCGAAACGGACCGGAATACCTGCAGATTCCGCATGATCTTCGATCAGGTGCATAATACCGTGCAGACAACGGTGTACAGCACCGCCGTGATCTTTTGCATCACAGAAATCCTGTCTGCCCGGACGTTCCTGATATTTTGTGACATGCATGGCATGTGCGACCAGCTCGCTGATGCCTTCATTTTTGGCGGCGGAGATAGGAATGACGGGAATACCAAGCATTTCTTCCATCTGGTTGACTAAAATAGAGCCACCGTTGACACGCACCTCGTCCATCATATTCAGTGCAAGTACCATGGGAATATCAAGCTCCATAAGCTGCATGGTCAGATACAGATTTCGTTCAATATTGGTAGCATCTACAATATTAATGATGCCTTTCGGTTTTTCATTTAAAACAAAGTTACGTGTTACGATCTCTTCATTGGAATAAGGAGACATGGAATAAATACCGGGCAGATCCGTTACAAGCGTATTTTTCTGTCCGCGGATCGCACCGTCTTTCCGGTCTACCGTAACACCCGGGAAATTACCGACATGCTGGTTGGAGCCGGTCAGCTGGTTAAATAAAGTTGTTTTACCGCAGTTCTGATTCCCTGCAAGCGCAAAGGTCAGAATGGTGCCTTCCGGCAAAGGGTTTTCTTCCTCTTTATTATGGTACCGGCCGCCTTCTCCGAGGCCGGGATGATCGATAAGCTTTGATGTCTGCTTTGGCGGAAGCGGTTTCTTTTCATATATATTTTCAATTGTGATCTTTTCGGCATCTGCCAGTCTGAGTGTGAGCTCGTAGCTGTGGATACGCACCTCAACCGGATCGCCCATAGGGGCATATTTCACCATGGTGATCTCTGCTTTTGGAATGATACCCATATCCAGAAAATGCTGGCGCAGGGCACCTTCACCGCCAACGCTAACAATGGTTGCGGTTTTTCCGATCGGAAGTTCTTTTAATGTCATGTTGGTCTCCATTCCGCCGTCTTTCGGTTGACGGCACAAATAGTAATGAAAGTTCTATTTTTGCACTATCCTCTGTAAACCGATAGTGCGTGTTATTGATAAAAAATCTCAGTAGTAGTATAGACATAAATCAAAGAAGCGGTCAATGCCTCGATTTGATTTTTTGGAAAAAGAAACTGAACAAAACGGCAAAGTATGTTATAATTCCGTAGGATAAAATCTTAGAAAGTATGCAGGAGCATGATATGCAGACAGAAAACGGACAGAAGAAAAACAAATACGAAATAGATATGACTAACGGAACATTGATGGATAAGCTGATCTCATTTTCGCTTCCGCTGATGTTGTCAGGCATTTTACAGCTGATGTTTAATGCGGTAGACATTATCGTGGTTGGCAGATTTACAGGGAGCAGTGCACTGGCAGCGGTCGGTTCGACCACTGCACTCATTAATGTATTTACCAATCTCTTTATCGGGATATCATTAGGTGCCAATGTGCTGGCTGCCAGATTTTATGCAGCGGACAGAGAAAAAGAAATGTCAGAGACAGTGCACACAGCCATCGCTCTTGCGCTTGTCAGTGGGCTTATCATGGCAGTGGTGGGTGTTGTATTTGCAAAAGGAGCACTTATCTTAATGGATACCCCTGCAGATGTTATCGGACAGTCTGCTTTGTATATGAGCATTTATTTTGTAGGAATGCCATTTTTTATGCTGTATAACTACGGTGCAGCTATTTTGCGTGCGGTGGGAGATACAAAGCGGCCGCTTATTTTTCTGATCGTATCCGGTGTGATCAATGCATTGCTGAATCTGTTCCTTGTTATCGTGTGTGATATGGGTGTTGCAGGTGTTGCCATTGCAACTGTGATCTCCCAGATGATCTCCTGTATTCTGGTATTGCGCTGCCTGTATCAGACACAGGGAAGCTATCAGCTTCGGTTTTCAAAGCTGGCAATCAAAGGGGAGTATGTCGGACAGATCTTTCAGGTAGGTGTTCCTGCAGGTATCCAGAGTACGGTCATCAATTTTTCAAATGTGCTGCTGCAGTCGTCCGTTAACTCCTTCGGCTCTATAGCTATGGCGGGGTATACCGCGGCTAACAATATTTTTGGCTTTTTGTATGTCTCAGTCAATTCCATCACGCAGGCGTGTATGAGTTTTACCAGCCAGAATTATGGTGCAGGCAGGAAAAAACGTATGGATCGGGTTTTGCTGGAATGTATGCTGTTATCGGTTGTATCTGCGCTCATCTTAGGTAGCAGTGCCTACCTGTTCGGACCTGAGATCCTGCGGATCTATACAACAGATCCGGCGGTCATAGCCTGTGGTATGGAAATCATGTTATATACAACTGTGACTTATTTTCTGTGTGGTCTGATGGATCTGTTCCCGGGAGCACTTCGCGGTATGGGACATTCGGCAGTTCCGATGATCCTTTCCGTGATCGGAACGGTTGGTACGAGAATTGTCTGGATCTATGGAATCTTTCCGCAGCACAGATCATTAAAGATCCTGTTTATTTCTTATCCGGCCTCATGGATCATTACGATCGTCATGCAGGTGGTCTGTTACTATTTTGTAAGACGCAGTGTTTATGCAAAAATGCCGGATGAGATGCAAAGCTAAAAGATCGGAAGGAATGCTGGATGGCGGTAAAAATGCTATGCATACCGGATCGTGAAACAGGCAGCTGCAGTTGCAGAAAGGGTCATGTACGGCTTGGAGAAACTGAAGGACAGTGGCTATTTGACGGTTGTGATCGTAAAGATTGTGAAGAAAATGAGCAGATAGAAGGTCGGGCATTGCCCGGCCTTTTATAGATTAGTTACAAAATATCGCGAAATGTAAATTGTTTTGTGTATGGGGCGTGCTATATACTATTACGAGCAGGATAAACGAAGCGGAAATACCATGCAGATGAACCATACGAGTAAGTTATAACAAAACAGGATGAGGAAAACTATGATTGCAGTGATCAGAGGAACCGGTTCTTATATTCCGCCGCGGGTGGTGGAAAATGAGGAACTAAAAAATTACATAGAAACAAATGATACATGGATCCGGGAACGGACAGGGATAGAAAGGCGTCATGTTGTGACGGATGATACGGTCGCTTCTATGGCTGTAGAAGCCGGAAAAGCAGCATTGGAAAATGCCGGAATACAGGCAGAATCGCTGGAACTGATCATCGTATCCACAACAAGTCCCACGCAGATGATCCCATGCAATGCCTGTCTGGTGCAAAAGGAGCTTGGTGCGGTAAAGGCGGCGTGCTTTGACCTGAATGCTGCCTGCAGTGGATTTATCACAGCTTACCAGACAGCCTGCGCCTATATAGAAAGCGGATTCTATCAGAAGATCCTTGTAATCGGCAGTGAAGCGCTTTCCTGTATTACAGACTGGTCGGACCGCAGTACCTGTATTTTATTCGGAGACGGAGCAGGTGCGGTGGTGCTGACGGCGGAAGCAGGCGAAAAACAGGTATCTGTCTGTGGTGCAGATGGCAGGATGGGAGATGCATTGACACTATACAGCGGGTATTCTTCAAATCCGTTTGGCACGCAGGAGCCGATGCAGAGAGCAGCAGCGGATGACAGCGGAAAAAATGCATGTGTCAGAATGGACGGACAGGCGATTTTCCGGTTTGCCGTCCGTAAGGTGCCACAGCTCATAGAGGAGCTGCTACAGAAAAACAGCTTACAGAAGGAAGATATCAAATATTATATTCTGCATCAGGCAAATGAGCGCATTGTGGAAGCTGTTGCAAAAAGAACAGGACAGCCGATCGAGAAATTCCCGATGAATGTACAGGAGTATGGAAATACTTCTTCTGCTTCTGTTCCGATTTTATTGGACGAGCTTTGTCGGGATGGCAGAGTAAAAGCCGGAGACAGGCTGGCGATCGCCGGATTCGGCGGCGGGCTGACCTGGGCAGCCAGTGTTGTGACATGGCGGTAGGAAGATGGAAAAGGAGAATAAAATGCAGACAGAAATAAATAACTTATTGGAAATAGAATATCCGATCATACAGGGCGGTATGGCATGGGTAGCAGAGCATCATCTGGCAGCAGCTGTATCAGAAGCCGGCGGATTTGGGCTGATCGGTGCAGCAAATGCACCGGCTGACTGGGTCAGAGAGCAGATCCGGAAAACAAAGGAATTAACGGATCGCCCGTTTGGCGTAAATGTCATGTTAATGAGTCCCTATGCGGACGAAGTTGCCCGGGTGATCGCAGAGGAAGGTGTAAAGGCTGTTACAACAGGAGCCGGCAATCCGGAAAAATATATGGAACTGTGGAAAGAACGGAATATCAAAGTGATTCCGGTTGTGGCATCGGTTGCACTGGCAAAACGTATGGAGCGTTGCGGGGCAGACGCAGTTGTGGCAGAGGGATGCGAATCCGGCGGACATATCGGAGAAAGTACAACAATGACATTAGTACCACAGGTTGTGGATGCGGTTGACATCCCGGTGATCGCCGCCGGAGGGATCGGTGATGGCAGAGGAATTGCAGCAGCATTTATGCTGGGGGCAAAGGGCGTACAGATGGGTACAAGGTTTGTAGTCACAAAAGAATGTCAGGTACATCCGGCTTATAAGGAACGCATCATCCGGGCAAAGGATATTGATACAAGAGTCACAGGAAGAAGTACGGGACACCCGATCCGGGCACTGCGGAATGATATGACAAAAGCCTATTTGCAAAAGGAACAGGAGGGAGCCTCTACAGAAGAGCTGGAGCTTCTGGCATCCGGTGCACTCAGAAGAGCCGTGCAGGAAGGCGATATTCATAACGGCAGTCTGATGTCCGGTCAGATTGCAGGACTTATCAAAGAAGAAGTTAGCTGCAAACAACTAATTGATACGCTGGTAAGCCAGACAAAAGAAGCATTAAACAGGAGCAGGATGTATGAGTAAAATTGCATTTATCTATCCCGGACAGGGGGCACAGAAATGTGGCATGGGACGGGATTTTTATGAAAACAGTGAGCAGGCAGAAAGATACTTTGATGATGTCTGTGGGCAGCTTGATTTTGATCTGAAAAAAATCTGTTTTACAGAAAATGAAGAGATCAATCAGACGGAGTTTACACAGCCGGCGATAGTTGCAGTCTGTCTGATGATTACGCAGGAACTGCTTATGCGGGGAATCAGACCGGAAATGACTGCAGGACTCAGTCTTGGAGAATACGCGGCAATCGCTACAGCCGGGGCATTTTCCATGGAGGATGCAGTACTTCTTGTCAGAGAGCGCGGAAAGCTGATGCAGTACACCGTACCGGCGGGAATCGGCGGTATGAGTGCGGTGCTGGGCATGGAAGCAGAAAAGATAGAAGCTGTGCTGCAGGACATTCCGGGAGCTATGATCGCAAATTACAACTGTCCGGGACAGATTGTTATCACAGGTGAGCTTACGGCACTTGAAAAGGCAGGTGCTGCATTGAAAGAAGCCGGTGCAAAGAGGGTATTGCCATTGAAAGTGAGTGGCCCGTTTCATTCTTCCCTGATGGAGCCGGCAGCTTCAAAGTTGAAACAGGAGCTTTTAAAAGTAACAATATCCGATCTGCAGATCCCTTACATTTCCAATGTGACAGCGCAGAAGGTAACGGATAAGCAGGAGATTGCCGGACTGCTTTGTGAGGGAATCCATTCTTCCGTGCACTGGGAGCAGAGTGTGAGATATATGATAAGGCAGGGAGTGGATACTTTTGTAGAGATCGGTCCGGGAAGAACACTGGCCGGTTTCATGAAGAAGATAGATCCGGCAGTAACTGTGAAAAATGTCGCCGTCTGGGAAGATGTGGAGAAAGTGGTAAATGAATTATGTTAACTGGAAAAGTGGCACTGGTAACAGGTGCATCCAGAGGAATCGGGTGTGCAATTGCTAAGAAGCTGGCAAGCATGGGAGCGCTTGTGATCGTGAATTATAATGGCTCAAAGGAGGCAGCGGAGACTGTTGCAGGGGAAATTTGTAAAGAAGGCGGCAGTGCTGTAACCTATGGCTGTGATGTGTCGGATGAAGCGGCCGCGACAGCTATGATCGCAGCAATTGCAAAAGACTACGGCGGAATAGACATTCTTGTCAATAATGCAGGGATCACAAGGGATAACCTGATGCTCCGTATGACAGATGCGGAATTTGATGCGGTGCTTGCAACTAACCTGAAAGGTGCATTTCATACAATGCGTGCTGCAGCAAAGACAATGCTGAAAAAGCGCTATGGCAGGATTATCAACATTGCGTCTGTATCGGGAATTACCGGAAATGCAGGACAGGCAAATTATGCTGCTGCGAAGGCAGGGATGATCGGTATGACAAAATCTGCCGCGAGAGAACTCGCCGGCCGTGGAATTACAGTAAATGCAGTTGCACCGGGATTCATTGAAACCGATATGACAAGGAAGCTTCCCGAAGAAATCAGGGAAGGTGCATGTAAGCAGATCCCGCTTGGGCGGTTCGGACAGCCTGAGGATGTGGCAAAGGCAGTGGCATTTCTGGCTGCGGAAGGATCGTATCTGACAGGACAGGTGCTTGCTGTTGACGGTGGCATGGTAATGTAGAATGGAGACAGAGAATGAAAAGAAGAGTTGTTATTACAGGAATGGGGGCAGTTACCCCGACCGGAAACAATGTGGATACATTTTGGAACAGCTGTAAGGAAGGAAAAGTCGGCATTGACCGGATCACAAAGTTTGATACATCGGATTTTAAGGTAAAGCTTGCAGCAGAGGTAAAGGATTTCAGAGCTGCTGACCATATGGATCCGAAGGCGGCAAGACGTATGGAGCCTTTTGCACAGTATGCAGTGGCGGCTTCGGGAGAAGCGATGGAGGATGCAGGGATCAATATGGAAGCGGAAGACCCTTACCGCGTGGGAGTGATCATTGGCTCCGGTATCGGAAGTCTGGAGACAGTGGAGGCTACTTACGATAAAGTGCTGGAACATAAGGTAAACAGGGTAAATCCGCTGACGATTCCTAAGATGATCTCTAACATGGCTGCAGGTAATGTTTCCATTCAGTTCGGACTTAAGGGAAAGTGTGAAAATGTCGTAACAGCCTGTGCAACGGGCACAAATTGTATCGGTGATGCCATGCGCACGATCCAGTACGGAGAAGCGGATATCATGCTGGCCGGTGGAACAGAAAGCTGTATCTGCCCTACGGGGGTTGCAGGTTTTCAGCAGCTGACAGCACTTTCGACGGAAACAGACAGGATGCGGGCTTCCATTCCTTTTGACAAGGACAGAAACGGTTTTGTCATGGGAGAAGGGGCAGGTATTTTGGTACTGGAAGAGCTTTCTCACGCACAAAAGCGTGGCGCACATATTTATGCAGAGCTTGTGGGATATGGAGCAACAGCGGATGCATATCATATTACATCTCCGTGTGAGGATGGAAGCGGCGCGGCAAAGGCAATGGAGATCGCCATGCGGGAAGCAGGCATAGAGCCGGCGCAGATTGACTATATCAATGCACACGGTACAAGTACACATCATAATGATCTGTTTGAAACAAGAGCGATCCGGCTTGCATTTGGTGCACACGCAGAAAATGTGCAGATCAATTCAACAAAATCCATGATCGGACATCTTCTTGGGGCAGCAGGCGGCGTGGAAGCTATTGTCTGTGTGAAGTCTATTCAGGATGGATTTGTGCACCGGACAGCAGGTACAAAAGAAACAGATCCGGAATGTGATCTGCATTATACGATCGACGGACCTGTGGAGAAAAAGATCACTTATGCAATGAGCGATTCTCTGGGATTTGGCGGGCATAACGCGGTGCTTGTTTTTAAAGCATTTGATGCCTGACGATTATGGAAGGACAGCACAGAGTGATCATAGATCAGAAAAGGTGAAAGGCAAAGCTATGGAATTTGAAAATATGATAAAGCTGATCCAGACAGTGTCGGCATCGGAACTGGACAGCTTCTGTTATGAAGAAAACGGTATCAGGATAAAATGCGGAAAAAAATCGGGAAAAACGGTTATGGTACATGACTCCGCAGAAAACAGTGCGTATTGTGGTGGCATGAATGCAGGCGGAGATGTCCAGAGTAAAGATTGTACAGACATCGCCTCACCACTGGTAGGCGTGTTTTATGAAGCACCGGCTGAAGGAGAAGACCCATTTGTGCAGGTCGGAGATCGCGTAAAAAAAGGACAGGTGCTTGGTATTATTGAAGCAATGAAGCTGATGAATGAAATTGAAAGTGATGCTGATGGCATCGTCCGGGAGATCAGGGTACACAATACGGACACAGTGGAATACGGACAGATATTATTTGTGATCGAAAAAGAAACGATAGGAGAGGCAGCATCATGAAATCTTTGCATATCAATGAAATAAAAGAGATCCTGCCACACAGACACCCATTTCTTCTGCTGGATAGAATTGAGGACTATGAACCGGGACAATATGCGATCGGTTATAAATGTGTGACTTACAGGGAAGATTTTTTTGCGGGGCATTTTCCGCAGGAACCGGTTATGCCGGGTGTACTCATCATAGAAGCCCTGGCACAGACAGGAGCCGTCGCTATTTTATCACAGCCTGAAAATAAAGGGAAGATCGCCTTCTTCGGCGGAATTGAGAAATGCAGATTCCGTGGAAAAGTAGTACCGGGAGATATGCTCAGGCTGGAAACGAAGATTATAAAACAAAAGGGACCGGTTGGTATCGGAGAAGCAACAGCGAGTGTTGACGGAAAAGTAGTTGCCAGCGGACAACTGACATTTATGATAGGGTAAATAAAAATGATAAGAAAGTTACTTGTGGCAAATCGCGGAGAGATCGCCGTGCGGATCATCAGAGCCTGTCGCGAAATGGGAATCGAGACGGTGGCAATTTATTCGGAGGCAGACAGGGAAGCGTTACATGCAAAGCTGGCAGATGAGGCTGTATGTATCGGACCTGCTGCACTTTCTGAAAGCTATTTATCGATGGAGAGGATCATCAGTGCAACTATTGTGACCGGTGCACAGGCAATTCATCCGGGATTTGGGTTTTTATCGGAAAATGCAAAGTTTGCAGCATTGTGTGAAAAGTGCAATATTATTTTTGTCGGTCCTAAGGCAGAAACGATTGAAAGGCTGGGGAATAAACAGCTTGCACGGGAAACGATGCAGAAAGCGGGGGTTCCGGTTATACCGGGCAGCGACAGAGCGGTTTTTGATTACCGGGACGGACTGCAGGAAGCGGAAAAAATCGGTTATCCCATTATGATCAAGGCAGCACTCGGAGGTGGTGGAAAGGGAATGCGTCTTTCCGGATCCAAAGAGGATTTTGAAAAGAATTTCCGGATCGCACAGGCAGAAGCAAAACAGTGCTTCGGTGATGATGCCATGTATCTGGAACATTATATCAAAGGTCCCCGCCATGTGGAATTTCAGATCCTGGCAGATTCCCACGGCAATGTGGTACATCTTGGGGAACGGGATTGCTCTATCCAGAGAAAACACCAGAAGCTGATCGAGGAAGCGCCGTGCAGCGTATTATCATCCAGACAGCGGATGGAGATGGGACAGACAGCGGTACGTGCGGCAAAGGCAGCAGGATATATAAATGCAGGCACGATAGAGTTTCTGTTAGAGCCTTCCGGTAATTTTTATTTTATGGAAATGAATACAAGAATACAGGTAGAACATCCAATCACGGAGTGGATCACAGGAATTGATCTGATCAAAGAGCAGATCAGAATAGCTGCGGGGGAAAAACTGACTTTTTCCCAAAAAGATATCAGAATTAACGGACATGCGATCGAGGTGCGGATCAATGCGGAAAAACCGGAAGAAGATTTCAGACCGTGCCCCGGAACGATCACGGGTTTACATCTGCCCGGTGGAAAAGGAATCAGAATCGATTCCGCAATATACAGCGGATATAAGATCCCACCATTTTATGATTCCATGATCGCAAAGATCAGCGTCTGGGCAAAAACAAGAGAAGAAGCAATCCGGAAAGCGCAGAGTGCTTTAGGTGAAGTCATCATAGAAGGCGTTGATACTAATGTGGATTATCAATACGGCATTTTGGAAGAACCTGACTATCGGGACGGAAATGTGGATATCAACTATATAGAAAACCATTTTTGAATTTGGAGAGAAGCGTTGACCGATGAATTTAGATCATGTATTTAAAAAAACAACAAAGGGATTATATCATACAGGCATAAATCCGTCTGTTCCGGATGATCTGCTTTGTAAGTGTAAAAAATGCGGTGGTATCGTGTTGATAGACGATGTCAGAAGCGGCGGATATATCTGCCCGAAATGTGGCGGTTATTTCAGAATGAGTGCATATGAACGTATTAAAAGAGTTGCGGATGAAGGTAGCTTTCTGGAATGGGACAGAAATCTTGTCGGAACAGATCCGCTGCAGTTTGAGGGGTATGAAGCAAAGCTCGCAGCAACAAGGCTGCGAACGCACATGAAAGAGGCAGTTATCACAGGCCGCTGCAGGATCGGTGGCAGACAGACAGTTCTTTGTGTTATGGATGGCAGATTCTTTATGGCAAGCATGGGAGAAGCTGTCGGAGAAAAAATTACAAGAGCGGTAGAACGTGCCACGAAGTTAAAATTACCTGTTATTATATTTGCATGCTCAGGCGGTGCAAGAATGCAGGAGGGGATACTATCCCTGATGCAGATGGCAAAAACAAGTGCTGCCATTAAAAGACACAGTGAGGCAGGACTGCTCTACATAAGTGTGCTGACGGATCCGACAACAGGCGGCGTAATGGCAAGCTTTGCGATGCTTGGGGACATCATACTGGCTGAGCCCGGAGCACTTGCCGGATTTGCCGGACAGCGTGTGATCGAGCAGACGATCCATCAGAAGCTGCCAAAAGGATTCCAGCGAGCGGAGTTTCTACAGGAACACGGGTTTGTGGACAGGATTGTAAAAAGAGAAGAAATGAGGCAGGTGCTTTCTGATCTTCTGATGCTGCACCATGCAGGAGAAGAAAACGTATCGGAGAATATTTCCGGATTACAGGATAAAATCAATAAGTTAGCGTGTGACAACTCGGATGAAGGCAGGAGAGAACAGCTTCAGTCGGGGAAAGCAGGGGCAGATCAGAAAAAAGAACCGTCATGTAATGCAAAGAAACTGACATATGAAAAAACTGCCTGGGATCGTGTCCGGCTTGCAAGAGAGCAGGGGCGCAGTATCAGCTCGGATTATATCAGAGAGTTATTTCCGCTTTTTTATGAATTACATGGAGACAGGGCGGGAACGGATGATCCGGCTGTCATTGCGGGAATTGCCATGTTTGAAAATATGCCTGTGACAATCATAGCACAGGAAAAGGGGAAAAATACGAAAGAACAGGTTGCACATAATTTCGGCATGTGCCAGCCGGGTGGTTATCGTAAGGTAAAAAGATTATTGGCAGAGGCGGAAAAATTTAAGAGACCGGTGATCTGCTTTGTGGACACACCGGGGGCTTACTGCGGTATTGAAGCGGAAGAACAGGGACAGGGAGAGGCAATTGCGACATCCATTTCGGATATGTCAGCACTTTCTGTACCGGTTTTATCCATTATCATCGGAGAAGGAGGAAGCGGCGGCGCACTTGCACTTGCAACAGCCAATGAGGTCTGGATGCTGGAAAATGCAATGTATTCCATTCTTTCACCGGAAGGGTTTGCCAGTATTTTATGGAAAGACAGCCACAGAGCAAAAGAAGCGGCTGCATGTATGAAACTGACGGCAGAGGATCTGCTTGGGCTGGGAGTCATTGAAAAAGTATTTGCGGAAGAAGAAAAACTGCCTGAAGGGCTGCCCAAACTGACGGCAGAGCTTTCCAAAGAAATAGGCTTCTTTTTGCAAAAGTATGAAGGAATAAATCCTGAACAGGTAAAAGAAATGCGGTATGAACGGTTTCGGAAAATAGGAAATTTACAGCTGTAAATATACGAGAAAGCGAGATATAATAGGTGCAGGAGAAAATACTTTAAAGGAAGAATACTACATGGCAGATCTGTTTACAAAAGAATATAATACGCGTACAAGGTTTACCCGCATGTGTATCGGGGAAGCCTTGTTTGTGTTGCTGGATCAGAAGGAATACGGGCAGATCCGTATTTCAGATATTGTAAAGCGTGCAGGCGTTTCCAGAATGACATTTTATCATTATTATGATACAAAAGAGGAGGCCGTTCAGGACTATTTCCATGAAATTGTAAAAGAATATGTCTGGGAAGTGGAGAGAAGTAAAGGAAAACTGGGGCATTTTCATGACAGAAGCAGCATTATGTATGCACTCAGCTTTTTTGATCAATACGCTGATTTCATTTTGAAAATTGTGCATGCGGGGCTGTATTCCATTGTAATAGATGCAATGAACACTTATCTGATTGAGAAGATCAGGCCGGTTTATCATATTCCGGATTATGAATTATATTTTTACGGCGGTGCACTTTTAAATGTGTTCATTCAGTGGGAAGAGAGCGGCAAGAAAGAAACCGCTGCCCAAATCGCACAGACAATTTCCGCAGGAATCCGGACACACACACATTCATAATTGAAAGGAAGACGAGATATGATAAAGGAAGATCTGATCGTTAAAATGACAGAGTTTAATGCCGGTGATTCAAAGAGGATCCAGCATTTTCTAAAAGTATATGAATTTGCACATGTAATAGGTATCAGGGAAGGACTGGATCCGGAGACATTACATATTCTGGAAATGGCAGCTATCCTGCACGATATCGGAATTCGTCCTTCGGAAGAAAAATACGGCAGATGCGACGGAAAGATGCAGGAGCAGGAAGGTCCTGCCTACGCAAAGGAAATACTTGCACAGTTCCCGGAGGTAACTGTGGCTGAGACTGAAAGAATCTGCTACCTGATCGCACATCACCATACATATGAGAATGTGGACGGACTGGATTACAGAATTTTACTGGAAGCGGATTTCCTCGTAAATGCGCTGGAAGATGATCTGCCCAAGGAGGCAATCAGAAAATGCAGGGAGAATGTATTCGAAACAGAGACAGGGGTATATCTGCTGAATACGATGTTTGGGGTGTGAAAAAGCTATGGATCAAAAGTTGTTGTGGCACCAAATTGTGAACCGGAAATTCGATTTTCCAAAAATGGATTTACTAAAGATGTTGGATTAGTAAAAAATGGGGGGAAGAAAAACAATCCATTTCCATTGGCTTATGAATTATCATGGGAGGAAGATAGGGAAATCTGGAGAGGGCGGCTGAACATGGCTACAAAGGAACGAATAGCATTTATAAAGACGGAAAAGAGAATAAAACAAAAAGCATATTCTCGGGAATATTATGAAAAGAACAGATATAAGATTGCCAAACATATGGTAGAATAATATTTGCCCGAAGCAATAGAAAAATTACATGAAAAAATACCGGAAAAGATAGCGGAGTATTACGAGATATATAAATATGATGAAAAAATAGAAAAATATACAAATCGTATGTTAGTTCATTATGGTGTTAGTAGAGAAAAAAGTTTTTATCAAGATTGTCTCAGTAATACATATTTAGGGTATCTGTATTCGGTTGGAAGATGCGCTTATAAAGGTTATACAGGAATTCATGTGGTAAATTATATTAAATTAATGATTCGAAACTGTATCATATATGGTATAAATACATCAAATGAAGTAGGACAAATCAGTAAAGAATTAAATCTAAGGGTTGTATATTTAGATGATGATTTAAAAGCGCATTGATATACAGGAAAATGCAGAAGTATTGTCTTTTATATGGAATTTTATAATAAGCAAATTATGAAAGGGCTTATGTTGCTTCACATTATGCTGGCAACGATCCTCCTTGGCACGCTGGGTTACTTATGTGCAATCTTTCTGACGATTCTTGCCGGACAGGTCGTCATGCATGGCATTTTGACAGGAGCTGTCAAAATGGCTGTTCCGATCCAAAATATGTGGCTGATAGAAACACTGGTAAAAACGATCATCACAGTGATGATCGTTATCGCAGTGCTTCGCGGAATCCTGCATTATGTGGAGCAATATTGCAACCATTTTATTGCATTTAAACTGCTGGCAATCATTCGCCATAAAGTATTTGCAGCCCTCAGAAAGCTCTGCCCTGCTAAGCTGGAAGGACGGGATAAGGGAAAACTGATCTCCATTATTACAACAGATATTGAGTTATTGGAAGTGTTTTATGCGCATACGATTTCTTTATATGGAAAGGGAACAATCGGATTCGAGGGCATATTAACCTGTACGATCGCCATGATGGGCTTTTTCGGACCGGTGGTAGCACTTTCCAGCCTGTCGAACAATCTGAACCAGACACTGGCAAGTGGTGAGCGTGTGCTTATCCTGTTGGAAGAGACATCGCTTGTAGAAGAAATTCCGGATGATGTGGAACCGGCGGAAGAAAAGAGCGCAGACTGGTCGTTTACCGGGGCAGAGGCGAAGAACGTAATATTTGCCTATGGAAATGAAACCATCTTAGATCATTATTCATTAAAACTGCAGCCTGGCAAAATCACAGGCATCCATGGGGCAAGCGGCTCCGGAAAGTCTACTCTCTTGAAATTGTTGATGCGGTTCTGGGATGTACAGGACGGAAGTGTAGCCGTGGACGGCACAGACGTCAGAGTAATACCAACCAAACATTTGCGGGATATGGAAAGCTATGTTACGTAGGAAATACATTTATTCCATGATTTCATTATGACGCTTCCAAAGGGATATGATACAGAGGTCGGCGAACTGGGTGATACCTTGTCCGGCGGCGAGAAGCAGAGAATCGGGATCGCTAGGGCATTTCTGCATGATGCACCAATGATACTGATGGACGAGCCAACCTCAAATCTGGATTTTCTGAACGAGGGCATCATTCTGAAATCATTAAAGGAATCCGCCCGGAAGAAAACCGTTGTGCTGGTATCCCACAGAGTATCCACGATGAACGTGGCAGATGTGGTATATGAAATGGAGAATGGGAGGACTTCGTGAGGGAATGTGTTGATCTTTTATGTCTGGCTTAGGCGGGAAGTTCTTTGTGGAAAAAAACAAGTGTATATGGTAGTATCATTTTAAATAATTATTTTAGGAGAGGGTGATTATTTTGGAAACGCATTATTTGGTAGATTATGAAAATGGTGGGGGAAATAGTCTTAAGGGATGTGAAAACTTATCTGGTACAGATCATATTCATATATTTTATACGGATAATTCGAAAAAAGTAACACTTGATATATTTGAAAATTATGGTAAAGCATCTCTGGAGACAAAAAAGGTTTCTGCTGGAGACCAGTCTTTAGATAAACATTTAATTGCATATCTAGGTTATTTAGTTGGGAAAAACTCCAATAAAAAAGTGGAATATGTGATTATATCTTCAGATAAGGGCTATGATAATGTGAACAGGTTTCTGCAAGAATATGAAAAAGGCATATCTGTTTCAAGAAGAAGCACTATTGCGGTGAAAAAGGTTACACAGAAAAATGAAGTGAAACAAAATACAGAAAAGAAAACAACAGTAGCTAAGGTAAATCCAGCCAAGAAAACAGAGTTGAATCGACAGGTACAACAGGCATTAAGTAGAAAAAAATATGAATCGAGGGTTATAAATGAAGTAGCAAAGGTTGTAACTTCACTATATGGTAACGAAAAGTTTATGTGTGATGTACATAATGCTTTGCGCAGTAAGTATTCGAATTATCGCGAGGTATATGGGGATATCAAGCCTGTTATAAGTAAATATTAATCCTAGAATTCCTGAAAATATTGATTTTAATGTGAAATGTTCAATTATTAATTATAAAATATTATTACGTAAATACGAATAAATACTTTGTGACGAATAAAAGAATTGATAAAAGATTTTAGCGATGATATAATACAAAAGGAAAACTAGAGAGCCAGGCGGCTTGCCCTCCTATAAGGAGTGGCTAACCCTCTAGACGAAAGAAAGGAGGGAGATGCCAATGTATGTTACATATGCTGAATTGATTCAGATTGGAATATTCATTTGCACTCTTGTTGGATTGTGTTACATGATCTTCCAGGAGAAAAGAAAATAGCCGCCATTACTCACAATAATGACGGCTGACCTTGTAAAAGGTTAAAAACCAATATTGAGGGTAAGCCGCTTCTCTAGCTTTCCCTTTCTATATAAATATAACACATGAATCTGAAAATAGCAATTATTTTGTAGTGATTGTATCATTGTATCATTAGTGCATTGACTGTTTATAATGATAGGAATGCATAGGGTAAGTATATGAAGACAATAAGTGATAGAATATTCGAATTATTAAAAGAACGAGGCATGTCTCAAAAGGAGTTCGCGGAGAAAACAGGTATTGCAGAGAGCACGATCAGTGATTGGAAGAGAAAAAAGACAAATCCGGTATCTGATAAAATTCTGATCATAAGTGAAACATTGGGTGTATCACCATATGATCTTTTATCTGGAGCAGAGCATGTTGGAACGAGAAGCAATGAAAGTCAGACATATGTAGTAGATCGCAAAACAGAGCTGGGTACATTAATTGAGACATATCAGAAACTGGATGTGGCACAGCAGAACCGGCTTATGGGATATATGCAGGCTATGTTGGAGAATAGTACGGAAGCACCTATGTAAAGAAAAGATATGTTTTCTAAAACATAATTAAATTGTATTTTACATGTCAGATGAAACCAATACTACTGGAAAAAGGGTTCTCAAAATAATTTCCCTAAAATGAAAAATATTGATTTTGAGAAATAAAAACGAAACAATAACCGTATGGATGTAGTGTATAAAAAATAAGGCAGACCTAACCAAGCATTTTATGCTCAAACTGGTTAGGTTTTCTGCGAAGTGTTACGATAAGCACTTCGCTATATCTTCAATTGATAGAATCTAAATCAGTAATTACACTCTATGATATGACGGAAACTGAACAAGTGCTTTGTGTTTAAGTATCAGTTATTTGTTATACAGCTTTATATTGGTTTAGTACAATACAAAAATAATCGTAAAAATTTGCGATTGTTTTTTTGGGTATTTATGCATATAACATAACCATTAAGGTTGAAAAGGGATAGAGGACTATGCGTGGAACAAGAACATTGGAATTCAAAGAAAAGACTATGAATACTTTTTTGAAAACAGCTAGTGACTTTTCAAGTTATAATGGTGGGACGATTCTTTGGGGTGTAGATGATGATATTTTGGTAAAAATCTATTTGGATTTCAGCTTGCCAGAGTATTGGTAAATGATGCAGTTACAAGAGAAGCAATCACAAAAGACCAGATGGGAAAGTTCTTAAAGTTTGTGCATGATGATGTGGTGTACTGTAAATATTATGAAGTTGCGTACATACTATTTCATACAGGAATGCGAATATCGGAATTTTGTGGACTGACGTTGAAGGACATTGATTTGCAGAACAGAACTGTGAATATCGACCACCGGTTGCAGAGAACATCGGATATGCGATATATCATAGAAACTACAAAGACGGATGCAGGAACAAGAGTATTGCCAATCACAGAGGATGTGGCACAGATGTTTCAGGCAATCATCGAGGACAGAAATGCACCGAAAGTGGAGAAAGCTATAGACGGATATAGCGGATTCCTATTCTATGATGATAATGGAATGCCCCTTGTTGCAATGCATTGGCAGCACCGATTCAACCATATGGTCGGCAGATACAATGACATCTACTGAGTACAGATGCCAAATATTACGCCGCAGGTGTGCCAACACATCTATTGTTCGAATATGGCAAAATCGGGAATGAATCCAAAGACACTACAGTATTTCAAAGGGCATTCGGATATATCAGTCAAAATGAATGTGTATATGTATATCGGATTCGAAGATGCTGAGGCAGAATTGAAGTGGATAGAAGAGATAGAAGAATTCCGAAATGCACAGGCGGAGATTGAGAAGAAGGAGAAAACAATGTCACAGAAGATGTTTAAAGTAACTTGATATGGAAGAGGGATGACGATTTGGTTTATGCTAGGTCATTATTTTCTGTACAAATTATTTATTTTTGATAATGTCTGTGATATATTATTATTTACAATAGAAGGTGGTGGCAGTGTATGATTAGCAGACAAGGAAAATTATTTAAAAGTAATATTTCAAATAGTGTTGAGTGCATAGAGTATGATGCGGGTCAAAACTATTACGCATTTATTCAAAATAAACAGAATAATGGCTATAATCAGTGTATTGTTACCTCTGATATAATGATAGACATTTTGCAACATTTTATTTTGAATGGTAAGGTAGAAGTGACGTCGATTGAGTTTATGGTTGAAGATGAGGACTTAGAAACTGAAATACATTCAATTCTTGAGCATATGAAGCGAAATTCCGGATACTGGGAGATATTAAAACAAAAAATTTCTTTTTTAAGTCAGAATGACTCTATCGAATTAAAAAAGGTTAGTTTTAGAAAATTGACAGAAGGTGGAACACTTTTTTCGGTACAAGTTAATGGTTTGATAGTAGTATCTGAAAATGAATACAACAATATTACAAAAGAGATTTCAAGTATTGTGGGGGGATGTATAAAGTGAGAATACCTGCAATTGTGAAATTAGCATTTAAATCATTTTTATTGCCCATAGTTGTTGTGGTGCTGTTAAATTGCTTCAATTTATTTGCGTATATAACTATAATTCCAGAGGAATATAGATATGAAGTTGGTTTGACCGTATATTTAGCTGTTGCAGAAACAGTATATGGATTAATAGGAAATTTTATAGAGAAAAAACGAGCACATGTGAGATGTACTTTTTACTTATCTGAAGCTGATAAGGATATAAATAATAATCCAGCAATAGTATGTGATAGTAATGGCTTAGGTGTAGCAGCATTAAACTGTCAGTTTGAAATTAGTGGAAATCTTAAAAGATTAAGAAGATGTAAAGTTAATATGGAATTACCGGAATGGTTATCATCTCAAGTTAGTTCGTCAGATATAGTTTTAGATTATTCTACAAATAAATTGAAATGGGAGTTCTCAAGATTATTACCAGAAACGGGACTTGATGGACAAACTGCAAAATATAGGAATAAGATATCGTTTATTCGGACAACATCGGAGAGCAACTTATCGATAGTACTAAAACCACAATTGGAGAAGTGTTTTGGAGTGGGTTTTGAAACCAATTATATAAAAGTTCAGAATGGAGAGTAGATAAATGCAGATTACAAGATGGACAGATGAGACAGGAGCAAGTTTAGAACAAATAGAGAGTATTTTATTGTCAGTTCATAATGATGAACAATCTGATACTTCAACAGGATATGTTAATTGGATAATTATCAAGCAATTTACAAATAATAAGACAGAGGTCTTAAATGGAAAAATTGTTAAATACAATTTGTTTACATTTTCAGTGGATCAGATCCCTGCGGGGATGGGGGTTGATGATGATTCTGTATCAAAGAAAACAGGAATTATAATTCCTTATGAAATTAATGGAAAAGTAAAGTATATTATTGATAAAAATTCAGGTGCGTTAACCTTAATAAGAAAAATGTTGTTTTATACAGGCAAGAGTAAGGTTATAAAAAGCGGTTTACCATTTACTGCAGATAAATTTGTATGGATGATAAGTAAAATATATGGAGCTGAGAATGTTCTTGAAGGAGGAAGCGAATTTTTAGATAATTTAACTATTAGTTCAATAAGAGGGTTTAAAGGAGATACAGAAGATTCATTGACTACAATTAGTGCACAAGGCGAATCGGTAATGAATATTATTAGCACGCTTTCATTTTTGGTTGAGAGTAAAAATCTAAATCAAATTAATATTGATTTTGCATATAGAACACATACAAATGTGGGAATTACATTAAACAATAAGAATACTGTTTTTATTTCAGAAGATAGATACACTGGAGACTTGCTTCAAAATACATATTATGAGCGTATTGCGAAGATTATATTATTGATATATACAGAGGTGATTCCGATAATGATTCAGAATTATCAAAATGATGTTGATTTAAATCTGTGGAATCAAAGTAGGTGTATTGAATTTTTGCAGCAAGTTGCAGATGAATTATCGCTTAAAGTCGCAAATAGAATAGAGGATTTAAGAGCAAGACCAGAGCAGTTGAGCTTTACATTAGCATGATTTTTACCGCTATTAGATTTTTCTGATGGCGGTATTGCTTTATAATATAATTTTTAGTAGTATACTTTTCAATTTTACTACTAACAGGTAGTAACAACTTGCTCTATCTTGCTCTGATTTGCCACAATCTGTAATTTTAGAGCATATCACAATAACCCCGGAAACCCTTGCAAAACAGGGCATTCTGGGGCAAATCAAGGAGAAATAAAATAATGATTAAAGTACTTTTTATATGCCACGGCAGTGTTTAATGGATGCTGTGAAAGCCTAGGCTTTAAAGGATTTTTTGATGATTGACGAATAATTTACACCTTATTTATACCTTTGGAAGACCGGATCGGAATAATAGAGAAATAAAGAAATAGATAAATATAACAGGAAGCAATTTTGTCATATTGGAAATAATTAAAATTTGCTGAACCGTGTTGATTTTATTGATTGAGTATAATAAAAGTAAGAACAGAAACTTCCATGTTTGAAGCGGTTACCAGAATTGACAAAGAAATGCAAGTTAGCCAATCCGGTAGTCCAGCATATTTTTTCATTGTCACCCGACGTTTTTACAAAACATATACTTATTCCGCTTGATGCGTCATTCTTGTTCTGAAAACAGGAACAGAATCCTTACAGCGACTGTAAGTGTTATTTATTGTGCTTCTGTGCTATCATTTACCCAGAAATGGATAGGAGGCATTCACATGAAACCAATTTTGAATATTGAAAATCTTACCAAAGTCTATGGGACGTTGCCAAACCAGACGAGAGCACTGAACGGAATCACTTTTCAGGTCATGCCGGGAGAGTTTCTCGGTATTATGGGAAGCAGTGGTTCCGGCAAATCCACGCTTCTCAACTGTATTGCAACTGTGATTCAGCCTACAGGTGGAAGCATTCAGGTGGAGGGAGATACTCTGCAATCCCTCAAGGAAAAGGCTCTTGCCGAGTACCGTGGCAAAAAAGTTGGTTATCTATTCCAGAACTTTGAATTGCTGGACAACCTGACTGGCAGGGAAAATATCCTGCTCCCGACTTCCTTGCATGGGGTAGCCGAAACAGAAAGCAGCCAGCGGCTGAAGCAGTTGGCTGACTATCTGGAAATTTCTGATGTTCTGGATAAGTTTCCGTCCAAGATGTCCGGTGGCCAGCGTCAGCGTGTTGCGGCAGCAAGGGCTCTGATCTTACATCCCCAAATGATCCTTGCCGATGAACCGACGGGTGCGCTGGATTCTAAGAACGCAAGAAGTCTTATGGAGAAGCTGTCCG
>ERZ826613.734-NODE-734-length-45664-cov-6.877963_pt1 | contig 45664 bp, 40 predicted proteins | sample MGYA00519925_ERZ826613 | MGnify/ENA primary metagenome ERZ826613 (study PRJEB31778, sample SAMEA3449236) | human gut metagenome | biome: human gut; feature: human-associated habitat; material: faeces | place: United Kingdom | collected 2010/2012 ... | reverse complement strand
GTTTTATTAAATTTTATTTTTATGTATTTTTTTATCAATTGTGGTAAAAATACTAAAAGAACATATAATCATAGGAGGTAATAAAATGAAATCCAAATGTTTTGATTATACAATGTTAACCCTTGTAATTATTGGTGCAATAAACTGGGGGCTGATTGGATTTTTTAAATTCGATCTTGTGGCTTTTCTATTTGGACAGATGACTTGGCTTTCAAGAGTAATATATGCCATTATCGGACTATGTGGCTTGTATCTTATTAGTCTTTTTGGCAGAATTTCTGCTTTTGGAGAGGAATAAGGTTCCTCGACACAAAGAGGTATTAATCTAATGAAATGATTATTAGATTAATACCTCTTTTATATTTTAATGACTTATTTTCTATTTAAGCATAGGAATTAGCCACGATATATTTCACGCCATTCCAAATCGCCTCTGTCAAGTGACTTAATTAATAATTCAGCTGTAGCAACATTTGTTGCAAGTGGAATATTGTGCATGTCACATAACTGTACAGCCTTGTGAACATCAGGTTCATGGCGCTTCGGATTAAGTGGATCTCTTAAGAAAATAAGTAAATCCAACTGATTTTGTTCAATCTGTGAAGCCATCTGTTGTTCCCCACCTAAATGTCCTGCAAGATATTTATACACTGATAAATTTGCAGCTTCTTCAATTAATCTTCCTGTAGTACCTGTTGCATATAGTGTGTGTTTACACAAAATCCCCCTATACGCAATACAAAAATTCTGCATTAATTTCTTCTTTGAATCATGTGCAATTAATCCAATATTCATAAATCTCCTCCTATCTATACAAGTGCCTTATTTCTCTGTAATCCTATGTTAAGTACAATTCCTATTCCGCAGTACATACTTACTAATGATGTCAATCCATAACTTACAAAAGGCAACGGTAAACCTGTATTTGGTAAAATCATAGTTGTAACTGCTATGTTAACAAATGATTGCACTCCCAAAAGTACACCAAATCCGAAACAAAACAGTCTTCCATGCAGTGTCGGTGCCCTGGAACCGGTAATAAAACATTCAACAACTATGGCAAATAACAATAATATTACAGCCGCAGCTCCCACAAATCCTAACTCTTCACCTACAATTGCGAAGATAAAGTCGGTATGTGATTCAGGAAGGAAATTGCCTTCTTTTACAGAAAGAACATTTCCATTGTCATTAAAACCCTTACCAGTTAAGCCCCCTGAGCCAATGGCAAGAATAGAGTTCTCCTGTTGCCATTTATCATCCTTAGATGACTGGGAATCACTGTCCTTATTTAAAAAGCTTTCGATTCTCTGATACTGGTAATCTGCCAAAATACCACTACTTGGCTGTAAAACTATATATCCCACTACTAATGCTATCGGAATTGTTGTTACCAACACTCCGGTAATAATCTTATAATGAACACCCGATAGAAACATTATAGCACAAAAAGTTATAAAAATAACTATTGTTGTTGATAAATCCGGCTGTTTATATATAAAACCTATAGGAATTATTGAGAAAACTACAACCGTAACTAACGTTTTAAAGGTGTTTAAAGTTTCCTGATGTTTGTAAATATACGTTGCCATAAAAATAATCAGAAATATTTTTGCCAGTTCCGATGGCTGAAATTGAGTAAAACCTAAATCAATCCATCTTTTTGCTCCAAGGTTTGTTTCACCAAATAGCATAACCAATAATAGGAAAAATATCATTACTCCATATATAACCCAGTAAAATTTAAATACAAACTTGTAACTTATAAGCGTGAATATTGTAAGCACTACCAAACTTAATACCAAACCTATAATCTGTTTAAGCTGATAGCCTTCAGCCTCGGCTGCATTACCTATTGCATATATTCCAACTGCAGTTACAGCAAGAACATATATAAATAATCTAAAATTAAAATTGGATAATTTGTAATTTTTCATAAAATTAATGGCTTTTTTTAACATTTATGTTTTTCCTCTTTTTTGCATATTTCACATTTTTAGCATTTAATCTCTTTGATTGGAATGCTTGCCATAAGGCAAGGCCCTGATTCCTGTCTTATTTCTACAATACAATTTTCAACATCAATATCAATATACTTTGAAATAGTATTAATAATATCATTTTTTATTGATTCTGTTGTATTGGGGTTGCATCCTATTCTATCTGTTACAAGAAGAATCTGCAATCTTTCTCTTGCAATTGTTCCAGATCTTCTTCTTTTAAATAATTTTCTAAAAATCATTTTATCTCCCCCCTGCTGAATATGTTTCTAAAAAACAGAAGAGAAAATCTTCTTTCGTCCTTGTCCATATAAATCTTTTCCCCTGTTAACTTTTCTGCTATGTGGGTTAAGGACTTTCCTGTTGATGTATTCTGGTCTACTAAAGCTTCACCTCTGTTAGTTGCAATTACCACATTAACATCATCATTAATACAACCGATAATTTCAGAACCCAATATTTCTGAAACATCTTCCGAAGACATCATATCTCCCTTTTTAACTAAATCAGGTCTAAGCTTATTTACAAGCAGGTATATTGAAGCCATACCGTCTTTTTCAAGTAAACCTATTATTCTGTCTGCATCCCTTATTGCAGAAACTTCAGGTGTAGTTACAACCACAGCCGTTGTTGCGGCGGCAATTGCATTTCTAAATCCCTGTTCTATTCCTGCAGGACAGTCAATAAGAATATAATCATACTGTGTTTTTAACTTTTCCACAAGATTCACCATTTGGTTAGGATTAATGGCATCCTTATCCTTAGACTGGGCACTTGGAAGAAGGTAAAGATTACTATGTTTTCTGTCCTTTATAATCGCCTGATGTAATCTGCAATTACCTTCTATAACATCAACAATATTGTAAATTATGTGATTTTCAAGTCCCATGACAACATCTAAGTTTCTAAGACCAATATCAGTATCAATTGCAATAACTTTCTTCCCTAATTTTGAAAGTGCAATGCTTAAGTTTGCGGTTATGGTTGTTTTTCCAACACCACCCTTGCCTGATGTAACAACAATTACTTCACTCATTTTTCCCTCCTAAAATATTAATGACTATTATCTTTAGTATTTTCAGTCAGGAATGACTGGTTAGTCTTGAGTTGTGTTCTTAATATCCTGCTTTTGTACATCTTTATTTAAATCTTTATCTTTTAATTCACCATAATAATACTGAATCACATTTTTTGCAAGCTCAGCAGAATCATGTGACGAATTGCCAAAAGGAATTATGGCAACTACACCAAGTTTAGGTTTATTGTAAGGTGCATATGCCACAAATAATGAATGAGAGTTTCTGTGTAAGTTTTCCTGAGCTGTACCGGATTTTCCGGCAATCTTAATCTTTGTATCAGTAAAATACTTACGTACCGTTCCAACTGTAACTACTTCTCTCATACCTGTATGAATGGCATCCCATGTACTACTTGAAGCTTTAACTGTATTAGTTAATTCTGCTTTCTTCTTGTATACTGTTTTGCCATCTTTATCTACAACTTTATTTATTAATGTAAGGCTGTAATTCTTTCCACCGTTGGCTATTGTTGAAACATATCTTGCAAGCTGTACCGGTGTATATGCATTACTGCCCTGTCCAATAGCGGAATGAATAGCACTTTCTGTCGAAAAATGTGGTTCTCTTTCTGTGATTTCTACACCTGACTTCATATTAAGACCAAGCTTTGTTGCATATGGTTCAATCTTTTTAAGTCCTGTTGCACTGTCATATTTTCCATTTACTGTTCCAAGTCTGTAACCCATTTCGTAAAAGAAATAGTTACATGAATCTGCAATGGCATTCATAACATTTTCAGCACCATGTGCTGACGGATAAATCCAACACTTAGGTGAAGGTGTTACTTTTTCAAACTTGCCTTTATCAACTACTGTTTCATACTGACCCACCACATCGTTTTCCATAGCTGCCATAGTCGTTGTCATCTTGAATGTTGAACCCGGGGCTGTTGCACCTTGTGTGGCCCTGTTATATAAAGGATCTGACTGATCCTCAACAAGTTGCTGCCAGTAATCAGGATCAACTGTACCTGAAAGCATGTTGTTATCATAACTTGGGTATGTTACAAGAGCTCTTATCTGTCCGTTATTAGGATCAGTTACAACAATTGAGCCTGAACACGGATCAAGTGCAATCTGAGCAGGTGTAATATTCAGCTTTTTAATCTGTTTAATAATGAAACTATAATTATATGTTGAATTATATGTCTGTAACTGGCTGTACGCTTGTTTATCTTCCTGTAAAATGTTTTGATCAAACAGAAGCATTAATATTTCGCTACTGTGAATTGTGCCGTCATATATTCTGTAATACATAACTTTCTTACCAAAAGAAGTGTTACTACTCATGTCTTCAACTATATAATCCTTTAAAAGATTATAAGTTTCATCTGCAGACAAATAAGCATCGCTTACATGAAGTCCTTCAATATTAATCCAATTCTTCTTTATTGAATATTTAATAAACTCATTTATGCTTATTTTTCCATCAACATAGTTATTATATGTTTTATCCTTTGTATCAATAGATGATGTAAGAAGTATTCCATCATTCTTTAAAAGGTCATAAATATAATCATAGTATTCCTGATACTCTTTGCTTGCATCATTGTATACTTTGCCTTTATCAGAATTTAACTGGGACTTAATAACCTTCACAACATCTGATACTGCTTTTTTATATTCTTTATTTACTTTCTTTTCATTAGCTGTAGCTGACTTCCTTGAAAGTTTCTTAAGACTTACAACATTATTAGCCACAAGCTGTGAATAAACTTTCTTAACAGGAATGTAATGAATGTCATCGTCTGTTTCGGCATCTTCATTAACATCATAATTAACTATTTCAGAAATAAGAATTGAAGCAATCTTCTTTTCCAAAAGTTTATATGTTGCTTTCTGAAGTTTGCTGTCTATTGTCAGATATACATCATTACCTTCCGTGGAATCTTTCTCAGACACTGTACTAAGCACCTTACCTGTACTATCTATGAAAACTTTCTGTTCCCCACGGGTTCCCTGAAGATAATCTTCATAAGCAGACTCTAAACCAGCCTTACCAACAACATCGCTACTAATATAGTTTTTTCCCTGAGCATTAAATTCTTCAAGCTGAGTTTCAGAAATTGTTCCTGTATATCCAAGAATTGGTGCATAGTACAGGCTGTCATTATATTTTCTAATGTTCTGTTCTTCAGCCTTAACACCTTTTAATGTGGAAGCGTTTTCCTGAATTGCAACCATTGTTTCCTTTGAAACATCCTGAGCAACTGTCGTTGTTATATATTTCTGCCCGGAATGCAGATAAATGTTATAACGGATTGAGATGATTTTTAAAAGTTTATCATTATCCACATCACCTGTAACTTCAAAGAACTGATTTTTTAAATAGTTCATCATTTCCGGAGCTGTTGCATTAGTATAGTCTACATCCTTAACTTTGCAGTCATTACTTGTAACATTCTTTTTAAAGCGAAGTATTCCTGCTTCGGAGGTAATATTGTATTCCCATTTGCCATCCTTTGTAAGACTTATTGGAAAATCAACAGTAACCTTGTCACCATATTTTTCAATAATATCAATGGTCTGACTTACAATGTGATTAAGCTGGGAATTTTTTGTATCTGAACTGTCAATTTTATCTTCAATAGTAACTGCATAAGACAAAGCATCATATGCCAATACTTTACCGCTTTTGTCAAGAATTTTTCCTCTTGTTCCTGATTTGTATATTGTTTTCTCTGTTTTCTGAATGTAGGTACTCATATAGTAATTCTCGTTTATAATCTGTAAATCGAATACTCTATATAAAAGTACGGCAAACAGCCCTATTATAAATAGACTTACAATAAAAATTCTTGATTTTATAATTTTAGATATCGTATAAAAAAAATCACTTATCAAAACTAAACCTATTCTCCTGTTTTTCTCTCAATATTTTTTCATCTAATAAACAAAATAGTTTATAGAAAATTAGTGTTAGAAATGTTGTAAAAATCATTTCTGGTAAAATTACTTTTTCAAAATAATATGAAAAGTCTAACTTATTTCTCAGTAAAAATCTAAACACATAATATGCAAGATTATATAAAAAATCGTTTACAAATACTACAAGCATTGGCATAAATATATGGTCACTATATAATATCTTCTTAAAGACACCACTTATAAATCCTATATACATGTATATAAGTGCAAACAATCCTATTACATCTCCAAAAGCCACGTCTACCAAAAGACCGCAGAACAATCCTGTAACACTTCCATAGTTTGACCCCTTTATGAATCCAAATATGCTTGTTACAATTAATAGTAGATTAGGTACTACAAAAGACTGTCCGCTGACTAATGACAAATAGCTTTGAAGAACAAATGATACAATAATAATTGCACCTGTAATTACAATGTTCATTACTCTACGTTTCATATTTAGTCCTTCAAACTTTCTTTAAGCTGTTTTATAACAAGTACCTCGTTTATATGTTTAAAGTCAACTACAGGTATTAAAGTTCCTGACTTTGTAAGTCCTGTAGAATCCTTTGATACTGATTTCACATAACCAATAAGTATTCCGGGAAGAAACTTATCACTTATTTGTGATGTAACAACCATGTCTCCTGCTGAAACTTCAGCATTAATGTCAATTCCAGTAATATTAATTAGCCCCTCATCAATCTTCTTCAAGTCACCACTTACAATGGCTGAGTCAGAAGTATTTGCAAATGAAGCACTAACACCACTTTCATCATCAATTATGGCTCTAACCTTAGCATAGTTACGCCCTACATCGGAAACTATACCAACAAGGCCACCACCACTTATAACATTCATACCCTCCTGTATTCCATCAGAAGAACCTTTATCAATTGTGAAAATATTAAAATAATTACCTGTGTCTTTTCCAATAACAGAAGCAGCCACTTTTTTATACTTTGAATATTCATTATCAAGATTGTATAACTCTTCCAATCTGTCTAACTTGTACTTATTCTGTGCTAAAAGACTGTTTTCTTCTGTTAATTCGTCTACCTTTTCATTTAATTTTTTATTTTCACTTTTAAGTTTCTTTACTGACTTCATTAATTCTTCCTTGTCAGTAAACCATGTGCCGATTCTGTTTACACCTTCCTGCAAAGGAACTACCATAATTCCCGTAGCAAACTTAAAAGGCTTTGAAAATGACGGAACAATGGCCGACAAAATTAAGCATACAACACATAATAATGTTAAAAGTGATATTAAAATTTTTGGTTTTACTTTAAAGTTAGATGGTTTTTTCATAATCAATCATATCCTTTATATTTTATCTTTCTAGAATGAACTCTGTTTTGGCTCATACATTAACTTCTTATACTGTGAGTCTGATACAATTAAGGAAATTCCTCTTATAACTGACGCTTCAGGATTCTTAACTGTATTAACCTTTAAGTCAGTTTCCTGTGCAATAAGCTTGTCTAAATTTCTAATTGATGCTGAGCCTCCTGTTAAGTACATTCCTGTTTCAAGTATATCAGCTGAAAGTTCAGGTGGTGTTCTTTCCAATATAGTCTTTATGGAATCAACCATCTCATCAAAAAACGGTTTAATTGCCTCGCAAATTGTATCCTTTGCAACAGCTCTTTCAGATGGAAGTCCTGTAATAACATTTCTTCCAAAAACATATAAAATATCATTTTCGTTATTTTCATCTTCTGAATAAATAGCATCAGCCAATGCAATCTTTATCTTTTCTGCTGTCCTTAATCCAATATATATATTGTATCTTCTTTTTACAACATCACAAATCATCTGGTCAATATTGTTTCCACCTAATTTAATTATTCTGCTGACAACAATACCTCCCATTGAAACAACGGAAATCTCAGTTGTATCTGCCCCTATGTTTACTATAAGATTTCCCTTCTGGCTGTTCATGTCTATCTGTAATCCTACTGCATCTGCAATAGGTTTTTCAACAATTTTTATTTCGCGTGCTTTAATGTCAGACTTTGCGACCACATCGTAAAAAGCTCTTTTTTCAACTTCTGTAATGTCTGTAGGTACTGCAATACAAAATCTTCCCATCTTGCTACCGCTTGCCTTAGTTATCTTCTTATAAAAGCTTTCAAACAAAAGCTTCATATTCTTTAAATCTGCTATAACTCCATACTTAATTGGAAAAATAATGTTAATGTTAGGTGGTGTTTTTTCATACATTTTCAATGCTTCATCACCAAACTCAAATAATTGTGTTTTATTCTTTATAGCTATTATGTCTTTTTCTGTTATTACTGTTTTGGTTAAACCATTGTAAATTTTTATGGTGCTTGTACCAAAATCAATTCCAAAAACACTACGACTCATAATCTGTCCTTTCATTTTAAGAAGCTATTTCATAAGTTTTAATTCTCTTAGACTTGAATAACTTCTGTCCCCTATTATAATGTGATCTAAAACGTTAATTCCTATAATTTTGCCTGCTTTACTAATTGCTAATGTGCTTGCCATGTCATCTCTGCTTGGAGTACAGTCTCCACTTGGATGATTATGTATAAGTATAATATTCACAGCATCACATCTTAAAGCCTCAACAAAAATCTCCCTTGACGAAATCAGGGACTGATTAACTGTTCCTTTAGTTATTGTCATATCCTTAATTAAATGGCATTTAGTATCCAAAAACATTACAACAAGATTCTCCTGTTCTAAATGTCTTAGCTGTTCCATATAATAATCTGCAATTGTTGAAGGAATATTATATTGGATAGAATCCTTTGCCTTTACTGATGATATGCGTCTTACAAGTTCCCTTACACACATAATCTGAACTGCCTTAACCATGCCAACTCCCTTAATACTCAGAAGTTGTTCCTTTGTCATATGCATTATTGCCAGCAAATCCTGTTTACCATTTTGAGATTTGTGTGACAAAATATCTTTGGATAAGTCAAATGAACTGATGCCATTTGTTCCTGTTCTCAAAATTACTGCAAGTAACTCCACGTCAGTTAAATATTCAGGACCTTTTGCAAAACACTTCTCATAAGGTCTGTCATTAACCGGTAAATCTTTTATATTGTTCATATGCCTCCATTCCTTCTCTCCAAATACAAGGCACCCATATATATTAGCACAATAAAAAAGTTGTGTATACGTTTTTTACAATAAAAGACAGTTAATTCAAAAATGTTACTTTAATGTAATTAATCCGTCATCAACCATATTCTGGAAAGCTTTTAGTATTCCAAGTTTTGCATGATGCCATGTCAAACCGCCCTGGAAATACACTGCATATGGTGGTTTAATAGGTCCATCTGCACTAAGTTCAATTGATGAGCCTGACACAAAAGCACCTGCTGCCATAATTACCGGTGCATCATATCCCGGCATATCCCAAGGTTCAGGAGTCAGATAGCTGTCAACAGGGGCCGCTGCCTGAATTCCCTTGCAAAAAGCAATTACGCAATCAGGATTTCCAAATTCAATTGCCTGAATAATATCGTGTCTTGACTCTTTTCCGTCAGGAATGACATTAAAATTAAACTTTTCAAATAAGTTTGCAGCAAATATTGCACCCTTCAAAGCTGATGCAACTACATTTGGTGCAAGGAAAAGTCCCTGATAAAATGAACTCATTACACCGAGGTTTGCTCCAACTTCTTTTCCAAGTCCCGGTGTTGTAAGTCTATATGAGCAATTTTCAATACACTGTTTTGTTCCACAAATATATCCACCAATAGGAGCAAGCCCGCCACCCGGATTTTTTATAAGAGAGCCGACAATCATGTCTGCTCCAACATCTGATGGCTCTATTTCTTCTACGAACTCTCCATAACAGTTATCTACCATAACAATAATGTTTGGATTAATTTCTTTAACAGCTTTAATTGCCTGACCTATTTTTTCAACAGATAATGTTGGTCTTGTGGCATAACCCTTTGAACGCTGGATTCCTACAACTTTAACATCATTAGTAATTTTCTCTTTAATTCCTTCAAAATCAAATTCACCATTTTCTAAAAGGTCAACCTGATCATATTTAACACCATATTCTGCAAGACTGCCGTTGGAAGGTCTGATTCCAATAACTTCTTCCAGTGTGTCGTAAGGCTTTCCTGAAATATATACTAATTTGTCATTTGGTCTTAAATTAGCAGAAAGGGCAAGTGCCAATGCGTGAGTTCCACATGTAATCTGTGGTCTTACTAATGCATCCTCTGTATGAAAAACATCTGCATAAACTTTTTCTAAAGTTTCTCTTCCTAAATCATTATATCCATAACCTGTTGTAGTATTAAAATGTGCTTCGGCAACTTTATTTTTCTGCATGGCACCAATAACTTTTAACTGATTATATTCTGCAATCTTGTCTACTTTCTTAAATCTTTCTTCCAAATCAGCACAAATTTTTTCTGAAAAATCATAAACCTGTTCAGATATTCCCTGCTGCTTATACATTTCTTTAATCTTGTTAATCATTTTATTTATCCTTTATTATATTAATTTCTCTTAAGTCCTTAAGCATACCTGCCAATAACTTATTTTTGTCATAATCATATTCATCCCAGTTTACCATGGTAACTGTTTTTTCACGCCTAAACCAGGTCAACTGTCTTTTTGCAAAATGCCTTGTGTTCTTCTTTATTAATTCCACTGCCTCCTCCAATGAAATCTTTCCGTCTAAATATTCAATAATCTCTTTATAACCAATGCCCTGCATTGATACAAGATTTCTGTCATAGCCTTTATCCAAAAGACTTTTTACTTCATCCACAAGACCTTCCTTAATCATACAGTCAACTCTTTTATTTATTCGTGAATAAAGTAGCTCTCTCTTATCATTTAAAACAAAATATTTAAAATTATATGGAGAAGCATGTTCACGCTGTTCTTTATTATGGTCTGAAATCTTCTTTCCTGTCTGATGATTATATTCAAGAGCCCTTATTACTCTTTTAACATTATTATAATGTATTGCCTTGGCTGATTCTTCATCAACCTCTTTAAGCATATTATAAAGATATTGGACACCTTTATCTTTATAAATCTGTTCCAAAGTCTTTCTGTATTCATGATTATCTTCTGTTTCGTCAAAATCAATGTCATACAAAACAGACTGAATATAAAAACCTGTTCCACCTACTATAATAGGCGTTTTCCCTTTTTTATAAATTTCATTAATGTATTTCTTTGTAAGCTTTTGGAATACATTAACATTAAATTCATCATCAGGCTCAAATTCATCTATAAGATAATGCTTTATGCCCTGCATTTCTTCTTTTTTTATTTTGGCAGAACCTATATCCATATATTTATATACCTGAATGGAATCTGCACTTATAATTTCGCCGTTTATGGCCTTGGCAAGTTCAATTGATATTTCTGTTTTTCCAACAGCGGTAGGTCCTGTTATTATTACTAAATTGTTCATTTTTATTTTAGGCTCCTATACAATTCTCTTGAATTTTTTGTCCAATTCATAATGACTCATTGATATAATTGTAGGTCTTCCATGAGGACAGTTATAAGGATTCTCTAATGAAAGCAACTGGTCTATTAATGCATTTGCCTCCTGTGTAGACATTTTATTGTTTCCCTTTACTGCTGCCTTACATGACATTGAAGCTATTTTTTCGGTAATCATATCAGGAACCATTCTCCCATTTTCATTAGACAAGTTATCAATAATCTGCATCAAAACATCATAACTGTCCAAAGTATATAAATCTGCCGGTACGGCCCTGACTGCAAAATCCTGTCCACCAAAAGCTTCAATTTCAAAGCCTATCTCTTTAAAGTTATCCATATATTTATTTATAAGATTTGCCTCATTTAAAGACAAATTCAAAATAATAGGCGGATTAATCATCTGTGATGAAACTTCTTTCTTAGAAAGCCTGTCCATAAGCTTTTCAAACATTACTTTCTCATGGGCTGCATGCTGGTCAATAATATACATCTTGCCATCATACTCAACTATCCAATATGTTTCAAAAACCTGACCTACCAATCTATGAGACGGTCTTGCCAGATTTGTAAGGAAGTCATCGTATACTCCTGAAAGTTCCTGTTGGATAGGCTTTGATTTTTTTCCTTCCTTTATATTTTCAGGTTCCTTTGTTTCATTTCCTATATTTTTAATTTCCGAACCTTCTGATAAATTTGAATTTTCTTCAATATTTTTACTTATATCAGAAAAATGTGTATTTTTTGTTTCCTGATTATTATTTTTTATAACTACATCATTGATTTCCGTCAGAATATCTGATTTTTGTTCTGTTTTTTCTTTTCGTGTATCAACAGCATAATTATTTTCTTCTCTAATATTTTGTTTATTAATATCTTCGATTTTAATGCTTTCATCGTTAATACTTTTTATAAAATTTTCAGCCATTTTGTAATCAGGTACATCGCCAAGAATATGATTTATCTCTGTTCTTGTTTTTTCAAAAGGTTCCGGTGCTCTGGCTATTTTTTCTTCATTAGGCTTTTCCTCATTTAACTCAACCTTAATTATATTAGGCTTTTCAACAAGAGTATCGTGAATGCTATCCATAATAAAAGGATAAATCGCCTCACCTTTCCTAAAACGCAATTCCATTTTTGCCGGATGCACATTAACATCTAACAAATCCTGGTCTATTTCAAAATTAATTGCTGTAAAGGGATACTTATGCTGCATTAGAATAAACTTGTAACCATCTTCAATTGCCTTTGAAATAATATTACTTTTAATATATCTGCCATTTATAAAATAGTTTTCAAAACTTCTATTACCTTTTGAGATTATTGCCTTGCCAATATAGCCTGTCATCTTAATAAATTCATTACTGCAGTTTATTTCTAACAGATTGTTTGCAATATCTCTTCCGTAAATATTATAAATAACATCTTTTAAATTACCATTGCCTGATGTATGAATCTTGGTTTGATTATTATTAATAAAACTAATTGATATTTCAGGATGTGATAAAGCTATCTTTTCTACTATTTCAGAAATGTAACCTGCTTCTGTCTGGGCAGTTTTTAAAAATTTTCTTCTGGCAGGAGTGTTAAAGAATATATTCTTTACAATAAAAGTTGTTCCCTCAGGTGCACCTATTTCTTCGAAAGTTACTTCTTTTCCACCTTCGATTTTGTATCTGATACCTGTTATGGCATCTTCAGTCTTTGTTATAAGTTCAACCTGACAAACAGAAGCAATACTTGATAATGCCTCACCTCTAAATCCAAGAGATGATACACTTATAAGGTCAAGAGCTGTTTTAATCTTACTTGTGGCATGTCTTAAAAAAGCCACTTTAATATCATCTTTTTCAATGCCTGAACCGTTATCGGTAATTCTTATTAATGATGTACCACCATCTTTAATTTCAACGGATATCATTGTAGCTCCTGCATCTATTGCATTTTCCATAAGTTCCTTAACAATAGATGCAGGTCTGTCAATCACCTCGCCTGCTGCTATCTGGTTTATTGTATTTTGATCTAAAACATGAATTTTACTCATACCTTGTCTCCTACTTAATCTTAGCCTTTATCCTGTCCTTGTTCCAACTTTACTCTTATACTGCCTGATTAGTTATTATTACTGCCATCTGTTTTTTAGCTGGTTTTGAAGTTTATATAAATAATTCAACCCATCAATAGGTGTCATGGTTCCAAGGTCTATTTCCTGTAATTCCTTTATAATATCATCTTCCCTTACTGTATCAAACAACGTCATCTGATGAGCTTCTAAATCGTCATTTATGGTAGGAAGAACATTATTTCCCGGTTGAAGATTTGCTGCAATCTCTTTAGCCTTAACATTTATGTCAGCATTGCTTAATTCATTAACAAGTTCCTTTGCTCTGTTTAAAACAGACTCAGGTACACCTGCAAGTTTTGCAACCTGAATGCCATAACTCTTATCAGCGCCACCAGCCACAATCTTTCTTAAGAAAACAATATCATCTCCCTGTTCCTTAACACTTATACAATAGTTGTTCACTCCCGGTAAAGTTCCTTCAAGTTCTGTAAGTTCGTGATAATGTGTGGCAAATAATGTTTTTGCACCTAATAATTTTTTATCACAAATATGCTCAACAACAGCCCAGGCAATACTTAAACCGTCAAAAGTACTTGTGCCACGACCTATTTCATCCAAAATAAGAAGGCTGTTGGCTGTAGCATTTCTAAGTATATTTGCAACTTCTGTCATTTCTACCATAAATGTACTCTGACCACTTGCCAAGTCATCTGATGCACCTACTCTTGTAAAAATCTTATCGCATATTGATATATTTGCATATTTTGCAGGAACAAAAGAACCAATCTGGGCCATAAGTACAATTAATGCTGTCTGACGCATATATGTAGACTTTCCTGCCATGTTAGGGCCTGTTATAATTGCAAGTCTGTTATTATTCATGTCAAGAAATGTATTATTAGCAATAAATGTATTGTCAGGCATCATTTTTTCAACAACAGGATGTCTGCCGTCCTTAATATCTATAACACCTTTTTCATTTATTTTAGGCTTAACATAATGATTTCTGTCAGCCACAAATGCAAGAGATGCAAAAACATCAATCTGGGCAACAGCTTTTGCTGTTTGCTGGATTCTGTTAATCTGATTAAATATTTCGTCTCTAATTGCAGTAAAAATATTGTATTCCAAAGAGAATAACTTATCCTCAGCCCCCATAATAACATCTTCAAGTTCTTTTAACTTGTCAGTTGTATATCTTTCTGCGTTAGTTAAAGTCTGTTTTCTTACATAATAATCAGGGACTTGGTCCTTAAAGGAATTAGAAACCTCTATATAATATCCAAAAACTTTATTATATTTAATTTTAAGGTTCTTAATGCCTGTACTTTCCTTCTCAGACGCTTCCATTTCTGCAAGCCAGGTTTTACCTTCTGTTTTTGCATTTCTTAATCTGTCAATTTCTTCATTATAGCCTGTTCTTATAATTCCACCTTCCTTAATATTAATTGGTGGATCATCCATAATTGACTCACTTATAAGAGTTGTAATATCTTCAAGAACATCTAATCTGTTATATATATCTTTAAACAATGGAGATTTGAAATCCATTATTATATTCTTAATATGTGGCAACATTGAAAGAGATGTTTTAAAAGCAATTAAATCTCTAGGATTGGCTGAACGGTAAGAAATTTTGCTTAAAAGTCTTTCCAGATCATAAATTGGTGCAAGATATTCTCTTAACTCATCTCTTGTAATCATAGACTTGTTTAATTCTTCAATAACTTTCTGTCTGTTTATAATTTCTTCTTTTGAAATAAGAGGCTGTTCAATATAATTTCTTAAAGTTCTTGCTCCCATCGCCGTTTTTGTTTTATCCAAAACCCAAAGCAGAGAACCTTTCTTTTGCTTCTCTCTTAATGTTTCGCATAATTCCAAATTTCTTCTTGTTGAAGTATCAAGAATCATAAATGTACTTGTTGAATAAGGAATAAGCTTAGTCATATGTGACAGGGAATTTTTCTGTGTTTCATATAAATACTTAAGAAGTGAACCTGAAGCAATGATTCCAAGGCTCATATTTGAAATTCCAAGTCCTGCCAAATCAACCATTCCAAAGTGTTCTTTTAAAACATCACTACAGATTTCTTCATCAAAATACCATTCTTCCAATTCAAAAACTGATATTGAAAGTCGGTCTTTTAAATCATCTATATCCATACCACTCATCAAAAATGAATGATTGCATATTATTTCGCTTGGCATAAACTTATTAATTTCATCAACTACATTTCTTTCGGTTGTAACTTCTGTAACATAATAATCACCTGTTGTAACATCTGCTATGGAAATCCCAAACTTGCCGCCTATATATGCTATGGACATAATGTAATTATTTTTCCCCTCATCCATTGCAGCAGTGTTAAGATTAGTACCCGGTGTAACGATTCTCACAACTTCACGTTTTACAAGTCCCTTAGCCTGTGCCGGATCCTCGGTCTGTTCAACTATACAAACCTTATATCCTTTTGTTACAAGTCGGTTAATATATGAATCAACTGCATGATACGGAACACCACACATTGGTGCTCTTTCTTCCAAACCACAGCTTTTTCCTGTTAATGTAATTTCCATTTCCTTAGAAGCAGTTGTAGCATCATCAAAAAACATTTCATAGAAATCACCTAATCTATAGAAAATTATGCAATCATCATGCTGTTTCTTCGTTTCTAAATACATTTTCATCATTGGTGTAAGGGAATCAAGATGATTATCCCATACATCCTGCATCATTTTTGGTAAAGCCATTTTATTTCACCATTTCTCCCATATAATAGAAGCCTTTTGCCTCTTTTAAATTAACGTCTACTATTTTTCCAATAAGTTCCTTACAACCTTCAAAATGAACAACACTGTTGTTGCTTAATCTACCTGTTACATATCCCGGAATCTTCTTATTTAATTCCTCAACAAGAACTGATTGTACAGTTCCTTCTAAATGTTTAGTTTTCTCCCTTGAAATCTCATTTACAAGGTTTAAAAGTCTGTCAAATCTCTCTTTTACTACATCTTCAGGAACCTGATCAGGCATTGTAGCCGCAGGCGTACCTGAACGCTTTGAATAAATAAATGTAAATGCTGAGTCGTATCTTGCTTTTCTTACAACATCAAGAGTTTCCTCAAAGTCTTCATCTGTTTCTCCCGGAAAACCAACAATAATATCTGTTGAAATTCCAATGTCAGGAATAGCCGCTCTTAATTTGTCAACTAAAGTAAGATACTGTTCCTTATCATAATGTCTGTTCATTATCTTTAACAATCTGCTGCTTCCTGACTGAAGAGGAAGATGCATCTGTTTACAAATCTTTTTTGATTTTGCCATAACTTCTATTAATTCATCTGACAAATCCTTTGGATGAGAAGTCATAAATCTGATTCTTTCAAGACCTTCTACCTGTTCAACCATTTCAAGAAGCTTGGCAAAAGAAATAGGATTATCCAAAGTCTTACCATAAGAGTTAACATTCTGTCCTAAAAGCATTACTTCAACAACACCGTTAGATACAAGTTCTTCAACTTCCTTAACAATGTCTTCAGGATTACGGCTTCTTTCCCTTCCTCTTACATATGGAACAATACAATAACTGCAGAAGTTATTACATCCATACATAATATTTACACCTGATTTAAAGTCATATTTTCTTATTGTTGGAAGGTCTTCAACTATTTCTGTTGTTCCATCCCAAATATCCTCAATCCTATGTCCTCCAATTAATCTGTCATATAAAAGTTCAGCTAACTGGAAAACATTATGTGTTCCAAAAATAATATCCACAAATCTATAACTTTTATTTAGCTTTTCAACAACCTGTGGTTCCTGCATCATACAACCACATAAACCAATAATCATTTCAGGATTTTTCTCTTTTATTTTAGATAAATAACCTAATCTGCCATAAATCTTAAGATTGGCATTCTCTCTTACTGTACATGTGTTGTATAAAACAAGATCAGCATGTTCATCATCTGTTTCCTGATATCCTATCTGGCTTAAAATTCCCATTAATTTCTCTGAATCCTTAAAATTCATCTGACATCCGAATGTTACAACACAGGCAGTTAACTTTCTTCCAATTTTCTGTTCCTTGGCTGCAATAAGTTCCCTGCACTTTTCTATATAGTATTTCTGCTTGTCTGTTTCGTTGGTAAAACTCATGTTTCTCTCCTATTACTATTTTTTCTTTTTATATCTAATACAATTATTTTAATTGGTTATTATTTCGTTAAGTTTCCTGTCGTGTTCTTCTGTTGGCAGGCTGTTCATAATCTGAAAATCATATGCTACTCCAATAGTGTAAACCTTATGATGTTCCAAAAAACGGTCATAAAATCCGCCACCATATCCAAGTCTTTCCCCTTTCTTAGAAAAAGCCACTCCCGGTACAATAATCAAGTCTCCTTTTGGAGCCGGGGTGGTTTCTGGTGGCTCCGGAATATTAAAATATCCCGGTTCTAATTCTTCTAAAGATTTGACTTCAAAAAAGTCCATATTTTGTCCTTTTACTTTAGGAAAAGCTATAATCTTTCCATCTTCTAAAGCCTGCTTTATAAAAGGCAATAAATCAACCTCTTTATTTACACTATAATAACAATATATTACTTTGCTTTTTAAATACTGACTATTATTTAAAAGTCTGTTACATATACGAAGACTTTTCTTTGAGAATTCTTCATCAGTCATTTTTTTTCTTTTTGTAACAAGCTCTTTTCTAAGCTGCTTTTTATCTGTCATTTTAGCGTCCTTTTAATTATTTCTAATCTCTTTTGTTATTACTTTTGTTTTTAATTCTGTTATTGTTCCATCTTCATTTTCAATACTTACATTATTAAGTGATGCGTTAAGATTATTAATAACGGCCATTCTATATTCATTACGAAGCTGTTTCTGCTCTTCCTTTTCTGTCTCTGTTAAACCTTCTGTTTTAGATTTTTTGTATAATTCATTTATTCTTGCTATCTTTAACTTATCCATTGCTTTCTCCATTTCATTATATTTATTTTAAGAAAATATACGTTGTCTGGTTGTTCGAAGAAATTGCTCCTATATATTGCCCCTTCTCCTGAACAATAACTCTCTTTGACGGATACTTATGTATTGTTACATACTCTTTCTCCTTGCCAAACAAACTTTTTTCGATAAATGTGGATACAATTGTTGTATCGTTAATGTATCGAATCTTATATTCATCAGTATAAGTTGTATCAATTTCATTTGAAATAAGATTAAAGAACTGGGTTCCTGATGAATTTTCAGTAATCATATATGGGATGCCTTCTATTACCGTTGCATTTTTCAGCAAGGAATGGTCCTTAGTTGTCTTATTTATGCAAGTAAAATTTTCCTTTGTTTCAATATTGTAAAAAATAACTGTTTCGTCATTTTTATCATAATTATATTTTGAATATATTAAGTATTTGTCAATCTTTTTTGAACGAATAAGTGTTGCATCATAAAAAGACTGGTCAATTGCACTTAAAACAAGGTTCGGCTGTTCAAGCTGTAAGTCGCTTATAAACTGCTGAATATTTATAACATAGAGTGACTCAACAGGTGCCTCATCCTTTGAAATTCTATCATGTCTGTTATGTTTAAATAAAGAATTTCCCGTCTTCATTACACAGCTTGTTTCATTAAACGGAAACATATAATCAATACCATTATGAGCAATATTTTCATCGCTAATTGGAATCTGCTTGTTCTTTACAAAATTAAAAAGCAGATGAGAATAATTGAAAAATTCCTTATGTCCTGATTCAAATTCTTTTAATGTTGCTCTCTGAATAATCAAATTAGAGTCATCCAAAATAAAAATCTTAATCTGCTTCTGGTCAGGATACAGTTCCATATTGTCTTTAAGTGAAATAATCTTTGTATGAGTATGATCCGTAATATTATATTTAATAATATTGAAAGTCTGTCTGCCATCTAACATATCATCTATTTCTGTAAAATAAAGATATTCAGGTTCATATTGACAATCAGTAAGTTCAAATACATCAACCTTTTCAGAATGAGGCATAACCTCCTTTCTTACGTTCTCTTCCAGATAATACAGATAATATCTGACTCTTGGAAGATTTGTAAAACGTCCCTGTTCATATTCTTTTTCTAAAATAATGTCATCCTTTATGTGGATTCCATTAAAATATTCAGACTGTGCCAAAAAACGTATATTCATTAAACTCTCCTTAATTAAGTTCTCTCTAATGCGTTCCATTTATATCTTGCCTTACACAAGAAAAATACATCTTTATATAATACTACATTTTCACGAAAAAGTCATTATTATGCCCTAACAAAAATCTTCCGGTTTGTGAAAATTTTTGCCAATAAATTCAAATATTTTTATTCCGTCTATTGCAGCAGATGTTATTCCTCCCGCATATCCTGCGCCCTCGCCTGCAGGAATAAGTCCCCTAACATTTGACTGGTAATTTTCATCTCTTATTATTCTTACAGGGGATGATGTTCTGCTTTCAACTGCTGACATTATTGTGTCATTGTCATTAAAGCCCTCTATCTTTCTTTCAAAATATTCCATTGCATCACTTATGGATTTACAAACATATTCAGGCAATACATTATTTAAATTACCAAAAGAATATTTTCCTTTTATTTCAGGGGTGATTTTTCCAAGTGCCTCTGTTTTTTTATTGTTTCTAAAATCTTCCAGTCTTTGAATTGGAATATTTCCATTTCCTTCAGCAAAAGCTTTTCTCTCTAATTTTCTTTGAAATTCCACTCCTGCCAAAGGATGTTTTGATGGATAATCCTGTGGTGTTACAGTTGTTACAATGGCACTGTTGGCATTTCTGCTGTCACGCTTACTATAACTCATTCCGTTAACTACGCATGTTTCCTTTTCAGAAGCTGCATTTACAACAAATCCTCCGGGGCACATACAGAAAGAGTAAACTCCACGTCCATTGTCCGTTTTATATGTAAGTTTGTAGCTTGCAGCTCCTAAACGGTTATCATTAAAGCCGTACTGACTTTTGTTTATCTTTTCCTGAGGATGTTCAACTCTTACACCTATGGCAAAAGGTTTCTGTTCCATATTTATGCCTTTATTGAAAATCATTTCAAAGGTATCTCTTGCACTATGCCCTATGGCAAGTACACAAATATTTGTTTCTATTTCTTCCCCATTGCTAAGTTTAACAGCCTTTAGAACATTATTTTCTGTTGTAAAATCAGTCATTTCAGTGTCAAAAAAAAATGTCCCGCCTTTACTTTCAATATATTTACGCATATTTTTTACAACAACTGAAAGTATGTCCGTGCCTACGTGTGGTTTTGCATCATAGAGAATATTTTCTTTTGCTCCATTTTCCACAAAAGTTTTCAAAACTAAATTTATTCTATTTTCTTTATCCTTTATTCCCGTATTTAATTTGCCATCTGAAAAGGTTCCTGCACCGCCTTCTCCAAACTGAACATTTGAATTTTCATCAAGTTTTCCTGTAGACCAGAATTCTTCTATTTTCTTAAGTCTTTGGTCAACCTTACTTCCTCTTTCAACAATAATTGGCTTGTAACCATACATTGCAAGCATATATCCGCAAAACATTCCTGCAGGGCCAAAGCCTACAATAACAGGTCTGTTTTTTAGTTTTTCTGTTCCTGTTGGCACAAATTCATATTCAGGTTCCCTGTCAAGGACAACAACATTTTTCCTATTCTTGTTATATTTTTTTATTTTAAAACCTATTGTATATAACTTTTTAATACTACCTTTATGTCTTGCATCAATTGAATATTTAACTATTTTTTGCTCAATAATGTCTTTGTTATTAATTCCTGCTTCCTTAATTGCTTTTTCGAAAGCTTTATCCACGCTTTCGTCCACGTTAATTTTAATATTTGATACCTTTATAAATTTCATTCTACACAATTCCTTCCGGCAGTAGCTCCTGTTGCCCAGGCAAACTGTAAATTATAGCCTCCGCATATGCCATCTACATCAAGTATTTCTCCTGCAAAATATAATCCCGGCTGTTTTTTTGATTCCATAGTCAGACTATTAACCTCTTCCGTGCTTACTCCGCCAGCCGTAACCTGAGCAAAATTAAAGCCTCTTGGCTTATTTACAACAATCTGATAATCCTTTAACAATTTAAGCAAATTAAGGGTTTCATCTAAATGTAACTCTCCAAGCAAACAATTATATTTTATACATGCTTTTTCAAGCATAACTGCTGTAATCTTTGTATTTAACATTCCATCCATTACTGTGCCTAACTGAATTTTAGGATTGTAATCAGATGTTTTTGCCCAATATTCAACAATGTCATTTATTGAATAATCAGGAATAAAATCAATATGTATTAATGTTCCCTTAGTGGCCATTCTGCTTATGTTAAAAACAGGTATTCCGGATATGCCATAATCTGTAATCTGTAATTCCCCTGTTTCAGAATATTTATTAGCCTCATTAGAATTTTCGTCTTTTTTCCTGGCACTATTTTCAAACCATATATTGGCTGTTGTTCTTACACCTGCCGCCTTATTAAGTAAGTCTTTTTCAGTAATTAAAGCTGTAAGTGCAGGCTTTGTTTCAACAATTGTATGACCAAACTGTTCAGCCAAAGGATATCCTAATCCTGTGGATCCTGTTTTTGGAGCAGCCATTCCTCCAGTGGCAACAATAAGCTTATCACACTGTAATTCAATTCCTATATCTACCAAAAACTTTCTATCCCTATATTTTACAGAATTAACATTATTATTTGTTTTAATTTTCACCCCAAGATTTTCAGCGGTAATTCTTAAAATTTCAAGAACTGTTGCTGCCTGTTCTCCTGCAGGATAAATATATCCGTTCTTATCCTTAGTTCTCATTCCCAATGACATAAAAAATTCAATGGTGTCTTTATATCCAAAGTTGTCTAATACATTTTTTATAAAATTTTTGTTGCCATAAAAGCACTCTTCATTCATTTTTGTATTTGTAATATTACATTTTCCATTACCTGTAACAAGAATCTTCTTGCCCGGCTTATTTTCATGTTCTATTACAGTAACCTTTGCTCCCTGATTTGCAGCAGTAATCGCAGCCATAAGTCCGGAAGCACCGGCACCTATTATTATTACATCCATATTTCATCCTTATTTTTTATTGTTATCTTTATATATTCATTTTCAAGCTTTATATGTTAGGCATTGTAGTATCAGCTGGTATTTGACTCAAGATACTTAAACAACTCCTCTGCGTTTTCGTAATAAACTCCGTTTTGTAACATGTTTTTTTCCTTTAAGGAAAAGTCTGAAATATCTATATCTGTTTCAGCCATGATTGTTTTCTTGTCTTTTTTGTAAACATTTAATTTATTGTCTACAGCTATAATCCAATAACCTTCTACTTCAGAATTTTCATCTGTTAATGAATTAGTATTAATAGACTTATTTTCGGTGTATTTATTTACATTATTGTTTGTTCCAAATCTAATTCCTGATACATAAGCAATTCCAAAACCTATAATTAATACCAGTAAATAAAAAATATATGCACGTTTACTCATTTTTTCAACTCCTTGCATATATTTTTTACATATTCTGTAATTTTATACTATAATAAACGAACTTTTTTCAAAAGTCTGATTAACATTGTTCCCTTTGGAACACTCATAAGTTCATTTTCTGTAACTGTTCCCGAAATAATAAGAACAACAGCATACACAATAACAGCTACCATAATGGCAAATAATGTACATAATGCATTAATTGGTATAATTTTTGAAGTTAACCAATATGCAAGATAACACATAATCCCCATTGCTGCTGAACAAATAAAAGGTCTCAGGAATGTTTCCCTTAAATCATGGCTGTAACCCATATGTTTCTTAATTGAAAAAGCATTTAATATTGAAACTGTAAGACCAAAAGTAATATCCCCAATAACAACTGCGTAAATATCCAATCTAAACACAATTAATAAAACAGGCAATATTATCAAATGAAGCACAAGTGATATTGCTGAATTTTTAATTGGTATGTTAAGCTTGTCTATTCCCTGTAAAATAGCATTACTTATAGTTGAAAGTGAGAAAACAACTACTGTAAGCAAACTAAAAATCATAATTGTTGCCGTTCTCTTGCTTCCATCTCCAAATAATAACTGGTTAATCGGTCCACCTAAAACTGATAATCCCATACCACAAGGGAAAGCTATAAGCATTGAAAACTTTAATGCCAGTGAAACTTTGTTCTCCATTCCCTGTTTGTCTTTTGCTATATAGGATCTTACCATTGCAGGAACAATTGCTGTAGATAATGATGAAGCAATTGCTATAGGCATTGTTGTAAGCACCCTATATTTAGCACTGTATACACCCCATAATTCAGCTCTTGTTTTTGATGAAACATCAAAAATTCCCGTGACAATATTTCCGTATATAGGATTGTCAAGAAGATTGCTGATGTTATAAATTGTACTGCTTATTAATACAGGTGTAATTGTAAATATAATAACTTTTGTTATTGTTGCGTAACTGTCCTCTACCTTTGTTTTGTCTTTTCTTACAGGTTTCTTTATATTTCCATATGAGTTCCAAAATACAATAACTACAACTATTAATGCCGCAATGGCACCTGTTAAAGTACCTAATGTACCACCTGCTGCTCCATATGCAGGACCTGCCGACTCACCAAGTTTTGACATTTTGCTAATTGATATACCGTAAACCGTAAGTTCATATGCTGCAATTACGCTGACAACCGCATTGACAATCTGCTCAAAAACCTGTGATATTGCTGTTGGAATCATATTTCCCATTCCCTGGAAATATCCACGCATTACACCAAGAATGCAGGCAACAGTAAGTGTAGGTGCCAAAACTTTAAGTGCAACTGCTGCAGGCTGGCTCTTATAAACTGAAGTTGCAAGCCAGTCGGCTCCAAGGAAAGCAAACAGACCAAATGAAACACCTAAAACTGCACCGTAAAACAATGCCCCCTTAAAAATTTTATAAGCGTTCTTATACTGTCTTCGCTCTAACTTTTCTGATACTATTTTTGATACTGCCAAAGGCATACTCTGAGATGACAGCAAAATTAAAACATTGTAAATGTCATATGCTGTAGAATAATATCCGTTACCTTCATCTCCTAAAATTCTTGTTAACGGTATTCTATAAATTAAGCCTATAATTCTTACTAATATTCCTGCAAAAGCCAGTATACTTCCCTGAATTACAAAACTGTTTTTTGATTTTCGTCCCATTTCATTACCCTTTCATATCCTCCGCAGAAAATCCTGCCGGAAGAAGCTCTCTTACTGTATATTCTTTAATTTCTTTGCCATTACTAAGGACAACTGTTCCATCAGCCATAAATTCTTCCATAACCTGACGGCAAATACCACAAGGTGGAGTGAAATCTCCTGATGAACTTACAATGGCTATTTTTTGAATATTTTTATGGCCTTCACTTACAGCTTTTGAAATTGCACATCTTTCTGCACAAATTGTAGCTCCAAAAGAACTATTTTCAATATTGCAACCGGTATAAACAACTCCATCTGTAATAAGTGCCGCTCCAACTTTAAATTTACTATATGGAGCATATGCGTAATTCATTGCCTCTAAGGCCTTATCAATCAATTTTCTGTTATCCATTTAACATACCTCTAAATATTTTTCAAGATCCAATTTGTATTTAACACAATAACTTTTGAAATAACAATCCGGATAGCCTTTTGATAACAACTTAAATAATTATTTAGAAATTTTTACATCATTTGAATATTCATTCTGAACCATACAAATCCATGTTTTTCCCTGATTTAAAACTATTTCCTTACCTGACTTATCTAAGTATGTTGTTCTGCCCTTTTTCTGGTCTTTCTTCCAAGTGATTTTTTCAGCTTTTCCATTTGTAATAAACCAGCCGTTTCCACTTCCTGTTAAAGTCATATCAAGGCTTTTTCCATCAGGATATAAAGTAGCATTAACAAACTGAATTATAATGTTTGAGCAGTGAAGCTGTTTATTGTTCTGGTCATCAATATGTTTTTTCCCATACTGGAATCTGTAATACTGTCCGTCTTTCTGATTATACTCAAACCAAGGTTTATTTACAGGATATCCAAGTTTAACTTTGTTTGCCTGCTTTGTTGACTGAAGAGAAATCTTTTCATTGTCAGTAGCAAAACTAAAGTGTGATTTGTATCCATTCTTATATTTTCTTCTGTAACCAAGTTTCTTAATTGAACTGTCAATTCCCTTCGCACTGGTAAAACAGTTATGTGGAGCAACTCTGTCCGATGTTCTGTAAAAACCGCTTTCAGCATTAAATGAGCCTACGTTGTCAATTGCGTCACTTTTCAAGAAATCTAAAGCATATTTTGACTGTCCAAAATGGCAATAAATTGCATCCCATTCCAAAGCAAAATAGCAATAATAAAGTCTGCAGCTTCTAACTGAGCCAATCTTTTTAAGCTTACCATAATTCTCAAAAAGAGCCATAAGTCTTGTTATGCTTCCCTCAACAGGTGCTTCATATACAATCCCTGCATTATCAATACCTGAATGTGGAATGGCATTAATAATATTATTGTACATAACTGCAACAGGTCTTTTTTCAGCAAGCTTTTCACTTATATGCTCTCCTGTAAGCATACTGATACCTTTAGGCTGTGCTGTAGTTTCAGGTACTGTAGTTGTTTCAGCAACTGTTGTTGTTTCTTTGTTTTCTGTTATCTTTTTCTCTTTACCACTGCCAAAAGCAAAAATACATACTGCTACAATAGCGATAAGAGCTACTGCACCTGCAATGCCGGCAATGATTTTCTTGTTTTTTTCCATTTTCTAATCTCCCTTTTTTTCTTTCTTTTGCATTTTTTCTTGTAAGTTTCCATGCTAGTTTTCTCTTGTAATCCCCAGATTATTTAAAATAATGTTCTGCTTTTCTTCCATTTCGATTCTTTCATCATCAACCATATGATCAAATCCAAATAAATGTAACATACTATGTGCCACAAGAAAAGCTAATTCTCTCTTTCTTGAATGATTATATTCAGCTGCCTGTTCAATAACTTTGTCATAGGAAATCACAATATCTCCTAAAATAAGTTCTCCCGAATCAGGATTAAAGTTACTTATGTCATCCTCTGCCATAGAGAAATCTCCGGCAACTTCATAATCTAACATTGGGAATGACAAAACATCTGTAGGTCTGTCAATTTTTCTTTGTTCCCTGTTTATTTCGTGAATAGTATTATTGTCAACAATTGTAACATTAACCTCACATTCATAAGGACACTTTATAAAATCAACTGCCTGGCAAACTACTTTATTAATTATATCTGTATAATCAACATCTATTTCCCTGTCATATTCATTTTCTATGTATATATTCATTTTCTATTCCTTTGCAATATATTTTCTTAATGGGTTTCGTCAATATAATTACTCTTTTATTTTTCCCTTGACTTGTTTCTATTAGAATTTCTGTTGCTCATTTTCTTGTCATATTCTTCATAAGCTTTTACAATCTTCTGTACAAGAGGATGTCTTACTACATCGTTATTATCTAAGAATACAAAACTTATGTCTTCAACATCTTTTAAGACTTTCATTGCAACATCCAAGCCTGATACCTGATCTCTTGGAAGGTCTTTCTGAGTTCTGTCACCTGTTACAATTACTTTTGAGCCAAAACCTATTCTTGTAAGGAACATTTTCATCTGTGCAGGTGTTGTGTTCTGTGCCTCATCAAGAATAATAAAAGCATTATCTAAAGTTCTGCCTCGCATGTAAGCTAAAGGTGCAACTTCTATAATTCCCTTTTCGCTGTTTGATATAAAGCTTTCAGCTCCCATAATCTGATATAAAGCATCATAAAGTGGTCTTAAGTAAGGATCTACCTTGCTCTGCAAATCTCCCGGCAAAAAGCCAAGATTCTCTCCCGCCTCAATTGCAGGTCTTGTAAGAATAATCTTGTTTACTTCGTTATTTTTAAGTGCTGTAATTGCCATTGCCATTGCAAGATATGTTTTACCTGTTCCTGCAGGACCTATACCAAAAACAATCATTCTTTCCCTTATTTGGTCAACATATTTCTTCTGACCCAATGTTTTAGGCTTAACAGGTTTTCCCATAACTGTGCGACATATAATATTATCATCTAAGTCCACAATGGCTGATTCTTTATTATCGTAAGAGAGAGAAAGTGCATAATCTACATTCTGCTCTGTTATTGTATTTCCTCTTTTAGACAATTCAATCAACTGCTCAAAAACACTTCTGGCTCTTTTTGCTGCAACATCACTACCTATAATCTTTACCTGAGAATCTCTTGCAATAACTGTTACATGAAGTGTCCTCTCTATTTTTTTAATATTTCCATCAAAACTGCCAAATACGTTTTTTTCATGTTCAGCAGGTATATTCATAATATTCTCAATTACGCTCATTTATACTGACTGTTTCCTCCTCTATTTTTTTTACGTCAATGTATGAAACTTTACCTATGGGTTTGTTATATGTTATTTTTCCACATAATGCATAGGAGTCCATAGTCTTTTTCATTTTAACATTTTTTTGTATTATTTTGTAGCCTTTTTGTTCCATAACAAACATTTTATTATTAAATTTATTATTTAGTATTTTTTCTGCCTGTTCTTTGGAATAATTTTTCTCTGTTATTTTGTATTTTTTTATGGTGTATTTCTGCATTGATATTGGCAAATAATAGTCACCGAAGAATTTCATTTTTGTTTCTTCACAGGTTAATTCCCTATTCTTCCCCTTGTTTTTAATCCATTTATATTCCAAAAAAGACGGAACTATAATTTTAGTACTTTTTTCCGTTTTTTTATCCTGATATTTTATGTTTAACTTTTCTTCGTATTTTTCTTTTATTTGGCCTATTATTTCTCCGTCCGCATTGCAATATTCATTAAAAAGCAACTGCCCCGATTCATCTGTAACATCCACAACACCGGTAATTAAAACCTGACCTTTTTTAACCTTTTCTTTAGGATTGACGTTAAGCTTGCCTCTTCTTACAAGTGCTGAAACAATTGTGCAGTCACATTCTGCCACCAGGTCGTATGGTTTATCTTCCTTTACACTTATTTCCGTAATGTAATTTTCTTTTATATGTATAATCAGATTTGTGCCTTTTACCTCAACGCATACCCAGCTTATGTCACCAAAATTCTTTCGTATGGATTTTTCCAAGCTTTCCGTATCAATGCTTTCTTTTAGAACCCCCTCTTTAACGCCTTTTTTATGGACATAATCAATCATTTGTTCAGCAGTATAGGAATAGTTTCCTTTTATAGTTATTTTCCAAATAAAAGCTGAATTTGCAATTAATAATAAAATAAAAATTGCAAAAATATATATAACACTTTTTATAAATTGTAAGTTTGTAATCTTTGTATATATACCCAATTCCTGCCTGTTTACTATTTCAATATTATTTTCTTTTAATATTTTTTCAAGATCACTATATTGATTATAATTTATTGAAAAACCGGCATAGTCTTTGTCTAGTTCAACATCTCTTATTTCATTATTTCTGCAGCAGTTAAGCAATCTATATATATGTTTACTATTAATTTTAATTCTGTAAAAATGAAATTTCACAAATATATCCACCTATGGCCATTGATTGATTGTTATAATATTTTATGTTTAAACCTGTTCCATTAATGATTATTTTATATTTTTTACATACAATTTCTATATCGGTGTCCGTAATGCTCTTAATACATTTATAATTTTCAATTACAATCTCGTTTCTGCCGATTATCTGACACAGGCATTCCCCATGAATAACATCTCTTGGCATATCCAAATCATTGTCTACATTAAACATAAAAATCCTCTATAAAATCCTTTATGCTTTTATAGTATATTTTTATGTTTTATGAATAGAACTTTAAGAATATATCTTTTCAAAAAAACAAAAGTCCGGAACTTACGTTCCGAACTTTTATTTTAAAAAATTAAAATTAATTATATTTGCGCTTTCTTGCAGCTTCTGATTTCTTCTTACGCTTAACGCTTGGCTTTTCGTAGTGTTCTCTCTTACGAATTTCCTGCTGGATACCAGCCTTTGCGCAATTTCTCTTGAATCTACGTAAAGCACTGTCGATTGATTCGTTTTCTTTTACGATAACGCTTGACATTTTCCTGACCTCCCTCCAGTTATGGATTCCTAAAACTGTAGGTATTTGTGTTAAAACACTTAGAATATTATAACATATTTTTCTATATCGTCAATATGTTTTAAGATACTTTTTCGTGTTTTTCACGATTTATTATTAACCTCCTGATTATCAGTTATTATTTAAGCTGACCTTCAAGAATAGTTTTAGCAGCCTCTACTGCATCCTTTGCTCCTGCAGGATTCTTTCCACCTGCCTGAGCCATATTTGGACGGCCACCGCCGCCACCGCCAACAAGCTTAGCAATTTCCTTAATCATATTTCCTGCGTGAGCACCCTTGCTAATAGCATCTTCATCAGCCATAACAATGACATTAGCCTTGCCATCCTGTGTAGAAACAATAACAACAACGCCTCCGCCCATTTTTTCCTTAAGCTGGTCACCAAGGTTTCTAAGTTCGTTCATTCCAACTCCTTCAACATGAGTAGCAAGTAACTTAACTCCCTTAACTTCAACTACCTGACTAAGTACGTCACCAACAGCTTCATTTGCCAATTTAGCTTTTAATTTTTCATTTTCTTTAGATAATTCTTTAATTTCATCATAAAGAGCCTGAATCTTTTCAACTAAAGCAACAGGTTCAGATTTTGCAAGTTTTGCAGCCTGATTTAAAACATTTTCAGATTCTTTATAGTGTTTCATAAGTCCTGTAGAAGTTAAAGCTTCAATTCTTCTTACTCCTGCAGCAACACCTGATTCTGAAATAATCTTAAATGATGAAATAGCATTTGTGTTAGATACGTGAGTACCACCACAAAGTTCAATTGAATAATCTCCCATTGAAACAACTCTAACCTTTTCGCCATACTTTTCACCAAATAAAGCCATAGCTCCTGTTTTCTTTGCTTCATCCAAAGACATTTCCTTAGTTATAACATCTAATCCTGTAGCAATCTGTTCATTAACAAGATTTTCAACTTTTTCGATTTCTTCCTTAGTCATTGCCTGGAAGTGAGTAAAGTCAAATCTTAATCTGTCAGCATCTACATATGAACCTGCCTGTTCAACATGTTCACCAAGAACAGCCTTTAATGCTTTCTGTAAAAGATGAGTTGCGCTATGATTCTTTGATGTATCAGCACGAAATGCTGAGTCAACCTTCATAGTAGCCTTGTCGCCTACCTGAATCATACCCTTTACAACTGTACCAACATGTCCAATCTTTCCACCTAAAAGATGAATTGTTTCTTCTACCTTAAATTCTCCACCGTTTGTTACAATGATACCTTTATCGCCTACCTGGCCACCCATTGTGCCGTAGAATGGTGTTTCTTCAGTAACAATTGTTCCCTTGTCACCATCAACTAAAGCCTGTACAACTTCTTTTTCTGTTGTAAGTGCTGTTACAACGGTATCTGAAATTAATTTATCATAACCTACAAACTTAGTTGTAAGAGCTTTGTCCAGCTGTTCATATACAGTAGCATCTGCACCCATATAGTTAGTCTTCTTACGTGCACTTCTTGCTTTTTTCCTCTGAACTTCCATAGCTTCCTTAAAACCGTCTTCATCTACACCAAATCCTTTTTCTTCAAGAATTTCTTCTGTTAAATCAAGAGGAAAACCATATGTGTCATAAAGCTTAAATGCATTTTCGCCTGACAACTGAGTCTGGTTATTTTTCTTCATTTCTTCTTCCATATCTGCAAGAATGTTAAGACCTGTATCAATAGTCTTGTTAAACTTATTTTCTTCTTCAGATAATACCTTGAAAATCATACTTTTCTTTTCTTCTAATTCAGGATATCCGTCCTTTGAACTTTCAATAACTGTTTCTGAAAGTGTTGAAAGGAACCTTCCATCAATTCCAAGCAGTTTGCCATGTCTTGCAGCACGTCTGATTAATCTTCTTAATACATATCCTCTGCCTTCATTTGATGGCATAATACCGTCAGAAATCATAAATGTAGCTGATCTGATATGGTCTGTTACAATTCTGATTGAAACATCCCATTTATATTCTTTCTTATATTCCTTGTTTGCAAGTTCACAAACTTTATCTCTTAAAGCTTTAATTGTGTCAACATCAAAAATAGAATCCACATCCTGAACTACAGTTGCAAGTCTTTCAAGTCCCATACCTGTATCAATGTTCTTCTGTTTTAATGTTGTATAATTGCCGTTTCCGTCATTTTCAAACTGTGTAAATACGTTATTCCAGATTTCAATATATCTGTCACATTCGCATCCTACAGTACAACCCGGCTTACCACAACCATATTTTGCACCACGGTCATAGTAAATTTCAGAACAAGGACCACAAGGCCCTGCACCATGCTCCCAGAAATTATCTTCCTTACCGAACTTAAAAATTCTTTCAGCAGGGATTCCCATTTCCTTATTCCAAATATCAAAAGCTTCATCATCTTCTAAGTAAACTGATGGATATAATCTGTCAGCTTCAAGTCCTACAACTTCTGTCAAAAACTCCCATGACCAATGAACTGCTTCTCTTTTAAAATAATCACCAAAAGAGAAGTTACCAAGCATTTCAAAAAATGTACCGTGTCTTGCAGTTTTTCCGATATTTTCGATATCACCTGTTCTAATGCACTTCTGACATGTTGCCACTCTTGTTCTTGGTGGTATTTCCTGTCCTGTAAAGTATGGTTTTAAAGGAGCCATACCTGCGTTTATGAGTAATAAACTGTTATCATTATGTGGAACTAAAGAAAAACTCTTCATCACAAGATGTCCCTTTGATTCAAAGAAATCTAAGAACATTTTTCTTAATTCATTTAATCCGTATTGTTTCATTTTGTCCTCCAATTTATACATCTAACCAATATTAAACTTAGTCAGCTTTAATCTGATGGTATGATTTTTTACCTTTTTTGATAAGTAATGCTGCTTCTTCGTTAAATTCTGCAGTTGTGAATGTTTTATCAATTGCTGCAACCTTTTCACCATTAACAGAAACACCACCCTGCTGAACAAGACGTCTTGCCTCGCCTCTTGAAGCTGCAAGTTTTGTATCAACTAAAAGTGTCAAGATATCTTTTCCTTCATCTAAATCTGCCTTAGCATATGTTGTTGTAGGAATGTCGCCTGTAACTCCACCTCCTGCAAAAAGGTTTCTTGATGCAATCTGTGCTTTTTCAGCTTCTTCTTCACCATGAACAAGTTTAGTAAGTTCATAAGCAAGAATTTCCTTAGCCTTATTAAGTTCACTTCCCTGCCACTGTTCCATCTTCTCGATTTCTTCTAAAGGAAGGAATGTAAGCATCTTTAAGCACTTAACAACATCTGCATCATCAACATTTCTCCAGTACTGGTAAAATTCAAATGGTGATGTCTTTTCAGCATCAAGCCAAACAGCACCACTAACTGTTTTACCCATCTTCTTGCCTTCTGAGTTAAGAAGTAAAGTAATAGTCATAGCTGAAGCATCTTCGCCAAGCTTACGTCTGATAAGTTCTGTACCGCCAAGCATGTTACTCCACTGGTCATCACCACCAAACTGTAAATTACATCCGTAATCTTTATATAATCTGTAGAAGTCATAACTCTGCATAATCATATAATTAAATTCAAGGAAGCTTAAGCCTCTTTCCATTCTCTGTTTGTAACATTCTGCCGTAAGCATTCTGTTAACACTAAAATGAGGACCTACCTCTCTTAAAACATCTATATAGTTTAAATCTAAAAGCCAGTCAGCATTGTTTACAAGTAATGCCTTTCCGTCTGAGAAATCAATAAACTTACTCATCTGCTTCTTGAAACATTCAACGTTGTGGTTAATTGTTTCCTTAGTCATCATCTTTCTCATGTCTGTCTTACCTGATGGATCACCAATCATAGCTGTTCCTCCACCAATTAAGGCAATCGGCTTATTACCTGCCATCTGAAGTCTCTTCATTAAACATAACGCCATAAAATGACCTACATGAAGACTATCCGCTGTTGGGTCGAACCCAATATAAAATACTGCTTCTCCTTTATTAATTAAATCACTAATTCGCTCTTCGTCAGTAACCTGGGCTATAAGACCTCGAGCTTTTAATTCTTCGTAAGTATTCATAACATATCTCCTTCAATAAAACTCAATAAAATATTTTAGCATAGTAATTTTTATTTTTCAAGGCTATAGCCCCATATTAAAGGCATAAATATAAATGTAATGTTCTAAGATAATGTAACGTTTTTTATAAAACGATGCATATTACACCTCTGCTTTGGTCATTTGTGATTTTTTCAATGGTTCCCTGCATTCTTGACTGTGTTTCGGCAGTCAGATTATTTATTTTATTAATTATTCCCTCATCAACGATTTCCCCAATGGTTTTTCCGAAAATATTAGTTTCCCAAACATTAGAGTCCTGTTCTTTTTCATTAATAAATCCTATTAAATCTCTTGCCTGTTCCTCGCTTCCTATTATTGGCGAAATTTCTGTAAGAATGTTAGCCTTAACAAAATGAATTGACGGTGCAGTTGCCTTAATTTTCACTCCAAACTTATTTCCACTTTTAATCAGCTCAGGATTTTCCAAAACAATGTCTTCCTTATCAGGTATTACTATTCCGTAACCGGTGGTTTTTACCTTGTTAATTGCCTCATTAACTTTTATATATGTGTTTTTCTCCATTGATAATTCTTTTACCATTTTAATCAATTGAAGCTGATTTTCGATTTTTGTGCCTGCCATTTCAGATAAAGTTTCATAATAATAACTTTCATCAATGTCATAATTTAATATAAGTCTGCCTGTTGACAATTCTATGGCTGTCATTTGAACGCTTTTTACATATTCTTTGTCAGGGTTTAAGTTTAATGTTTTTATATCTTTTATTTTTATGAAAGATTCTAATATTCTCTGGGAATATTCAATAATATACTTCATTAATTTGTGCTCTGTGCCTATTATTTCCAACCATTTAGGCACATTAAATATTATTTCACTTATTGGAAATTCAAACAAAATATTTTCTAAAATATCTGTTACATCTTTCTCCGTTAAACGCAGACAGTTAATAGATAATGTTGACACATTATATTTTTCTGCTATTTGGTCACGAAGCATTTTGCATTCCATTGAATCAGGATTAATTGAATTTACCAAAATTATAAAAGGCTTATTTATGTTTTTTAGCTCATTTACTGTTTTATCAAGTGCCTTGTTATATTCTTCCACATCTAAATCCGTAAAACTACCATCAGAAGTTATAACAATTCCTATTGTTGAATGTTCGGAAATTACTTTTTCAGTACCAATTTCCGCCGCTTTTGAGAAAGGAATATCATAATCAAACCAAGGGGTTTTTACCATTCTCTCTTTATCCTCTTCCATATGACCTGTTGCGCCCTCAACCATAAAGCCTACACAGTCAATTAATCTTACTTTCAGGTCAGCCTTTTCACCTAATTTAATATTAACTGCCTTGTTAGGTATAAATTTAGGCTCAGTAGTCATAATTGTTTTTCCTGCTGAAGATTGTGGAAGTTCATCCATGGTTCTTCTCACTTCATTCTCATCTTTTATATTAGGCACAACTGCAATATCCATAAAATTCTTAATAAAAGTAGATTTTCCTGTTCTTACAGGGCCTACAACACCTATGTAAATCTCACCGTTAGTTCTCTTTTCAATATCTTTGTATACGTTAAAGTCCATAGCCTACCCCCATATTTTATTATTCCCATGTGACTATTAATATATATGCGAAAAAAAGACAAATATACCAGTTTTATTTTTAACTAAAACCATATATTTGTCTTTGTTTTTCTTATATTGATTAAAATTTCTAAACATTAAAAGTTTGATTACCTACATTAACGGTGCCAAAAGTCTTAAAAGCATTCCACATATTTTGTAATATGTAGGTCTGTTCCTACAATCCATAAGAGAGACTCTCTTTGATGCACTAAGCATCTTCTGATAGTCTTCCTCTATTCGATTTATAACCTTATTTTTGTAAATAAAGCAACCATCCTCAAAATGAAGAAACAAACTTCTATAGTCTAGATTTATTGTTCCTACTGTTGCCTTTTCATCATCACTAATAAACATCTTTGCATGAGTAAATCCCGGAGTAAATTCATAAATTTCAACTCCTGCCTCTATAAGCTCTGCATAATATGTTCTTGCAAGACAATAAGCATATTCCTTGTCGGGGATCCCCGGCATAATAATTTTTACATCAACGCCACGCTTAGCCGCAAACTTTAATGATGACATCATAACATTATCTATAACCAGATATGGCGATACTATATGAAGATATTTAGTAGCCGTATTAATCATATGTAAGTATACAGACTCGCCAACACGCTCTTTGCCATACGGATCATCTCCATAGCCCATTACATAACCATCTGACGTTTCAGGTGTAGGTATGGCAATATTTAAATATCTGCTATAACCTTCAATATTCTTTTCGGTAACATTCCACATCTGTAAGAACAAAAGCGTGAAGCTTCTTACTGCATCTCCCTTAAGCATTACACCTGTATCTTTCCAGTAACCGAATCTTTCCACAATGTTCATATACTCATCAGCCAGATTTATTCCACCTGTAAAAGCAACTTTACCGTCAATAACCAAAATCTTTCTATGATCTCTGTTATTCTGCTGTGTTGTAAAAAAGGGTCTTGCAGGCGCAAATGGTTTAGACTTAATACCTAATTCCCTTAACTTTTTAAAATATCCTATTGGTAGTTTAGACAAGGAACATAGTCCGTCATACATTACCCTTACTTCAACACCCTCTCTTATCTTTTCACATAATACTTCAAGAACAGAGTCCCATACTTCTCCCTGCTCTATTATAAAGTATTCAAGAAAAATAAAATTCTTTGCTTTCTTTAATTCATCAAGAAGGATTCCGTATTTTTTCTCTCCACTTTCTAAATATGTAACATCCGTATTTTTGTACACCGGGCAACCTGTTTTTTCATATACATATTTTGTAAGAGATGAAACCTGCTTATCCAGTATTTGTAATTCATTATATATGTTCTGGTCAGGATCTAAGTATTTACCTGAATTAAGATTAATATGTTCAAGTCTCTTTTTTAGCATAAGAGAACCCGGTTGAAGCATAAAATAAAGATACATCATACAGCCAATAGCCGGTACAAACATAATAAACATTATCCAAACCAGTTTCATTGTAGGATCCGATTTATCGTTTGCAATGTAAATAATAAGTACAAACTGTAATACCATTATTACATAATTAAGATTTTTTTCTACAGACGCATTATAGGCAAAAAATACAAACATTAGTACCTGAAGGACAACCATTAAGCCGAATAAAAAGAAACGACTGAATAAAAAGGCTGCCAATCCTTTTTTGCCTTTATGTTTTTGTGAAAGAACTCTCTTGGCTGACATTAATAAACTCCTTATTTTCTAATCCTCTTCATCTAAAAGATTTTTTCTAATCTTTAACATCTTCATATCTGTTTCATAAATTACATCTGCACATTCCGTAAGCTGTTTTACGGCTTCCACATTTGAATTTGAAAACTTTTTATAATGTATTTCATGCTCAAGACTTGCCCAAAAGTCCATTGCAATTGTTCTAATCTGAACTTCCACACGCATTGGTTTCTTCTCATTTGAAAGAAAAATAGGTATTTCAACAACAAGGTGAAGACTTCTATATCCATTCTTCTTTGGATTTCTAATATAATCCTTTTTAGATAAAATCTTAATATCATCCTGATTAGTCAGCATATCTGCAACCTTGTATATATCATCTACAAAAGAACAGATAACTCTTATTCCTGCCACATCATCAAGATTATCCTTTATTGACTGAACAGAAAGTTCAAAACCTTTTCTTTCTAATTTCTCCATTATGCTTGCAGGAGACTTTATACGTGTTTTTATTGTTTCTATTGGATTTCTAAGCTCGTTAGCCTGAAATTCTTTATTTAAAACATCAAGTTTGGTTTTTACTTCCAAAATGGCACACTCGTAATAAGTCATAAGCATTTTTATTTCAGAAAAAGTGGAATCCAAACCTTCAAACTGTTTTACAAGTTCTTCTTTTTTTGCATTTAAATCATTCATATCCTACTCCCAAACCAAATCAGGAAATTCATGTGTTAAATCTCTCTTCATAATATCTCTCATAGCTTCCTTTGCAGGCTTGTTTTCAAATAATACCTGATTAACACTTTCTACCAAAGGCATATCCACGTTATATTTGTGTGCAAGTTCAAGAGCTGCCTTGGCTGAAACTGCACCTTCAACAACCATATTAACTTCCTTAACCGCTTCATCTAAAGTATAGCCTTTTCCAATAAGAATACCTGCTCTTCTGTTACGTGAATGTTTACTTCCGCATGTAACAATAAGATCACCGATTCCAGAAAGACCATGGAACGTTCTTGAATGACCACCCATGGCTACACCAAGCTGTGTTATTTCCTTAATACCTCTTGTCATAAGAGCAGCCTCAGTATTATCGCCATATCCTAAACCGTCAGCAATACCTGCTGCAAGGGCAATAACATTCTTTAAAGAGCCACCAAGTTCAATGCTCTTTCTGTCAGGACTTGTATATGCTCTAAAATAATCATTTGAGAAAAGTCTCTGAACAAAACTTGCTGTTTCAAATGTCTTAGCTCCAACAACAACTGCTGTAGGAACCTGTAAACCTACTTCTTCCGCATGACTTGGACCAGATAAAACTACAGCATTAACTGTAGGAATTACATCTTCAATAACTTCTGTCATTGTATAGAATGTTCCATCTTCAATTCCCTTTGCCACGTCAACAATAATCTGACCGTCTGGAACAATATCTTTAAGAAGTTCTGAAGTACTTCTTACAAAAGATGATGCAACTGCCATAACTATCATTTTTGAATCCTTTACTGCTTCTTTAATATCATTCGTAATCTTGATTTTCTCAGGAATTTTAACTCCCGGAAGTCCAACCTTATTTTCTCTTTCTTTTGTAAGAGCTTCAACTTCCCTTTCAAGTGCGGACCATAATGTTACATTATGACCATTTTCATTTAATACCTTCGCCAAGGCAATGGCCCAACCGCCACCACCTAAAACAGTTACTTTAGACATATTACGCCTCCTTCTTTTGACCGATTTTTCTTTCCGTTCCGTTAATCAGTCTCTTTATGTTTTCTTTATGTCTGATATATGACAATGCCGTCAAAAATCCAACAAGAATATATGCTTCCACTTTATCCTGGCTTTCAAGGTTATGCACCATACCAAGCTGCCCCCAAACAATAAATTCAATAAAAAAACCTGTCATAAGGCACAATGAACTAAAAGAAACATATTTTGTAATTATTAATGCTATAAAAAATGTACAAAAACCTAATGCTAAAAACTTCCAGTCAAAAAATGCAAGTGCAAAAATTAATCCTGCTGATGCTGCAATACCCTTTCCACCTTTAAAGTTCATATAAAAAGGAAAATTATGTCCAAGGATTGCACCAATTCCCGTATATAAAGCTATTATAAACATATGGTCCTTACATACACCATTTCTAAACAGAAAATATGTAAGCATCATGGCAAAAACAGCCTTTAGTGCATCACCAAAAAATGTTATAAATCCATCTTTCTTTCCTAATGTACGCATTGCATTAGTTGTTCCTGAATTTCCACTTCCATAATCTCTTATGTCAATGTGTTTCATCTTTCCTATAATAAACCCTGTTTGAAACAGTCCAAAAACATATCCGATTAAAACACATACTATCTTTTGCCAGATCATTACTTGTCTTCCTTTCTTTCACGTATAATAAATCTGAGAGGTGTTCCTTTAAATCCGAAAGCTTCTCTTATTTTGTTTTCAATGTATCTTGTATATGAAAAATGCATTAACTGCTTATCATTTACAAAAATAACAAATGTAGGCGGTTTAACAGAAACCTGTGTAATATAATAAAGTTTAAGTCTCTTACCCTTATCTGAAGGTGGTTGCTGTAATGCAACAGCTTCCGCCATAATTTCGTTAACAACACCTGTTTCAATTCTCATTGCATGATTAGCAATTACAAAATCAATCATATCAAAAAGTTTAGGCAATCTCTGACCTGTCTTGGCAGAAATAAACATAATCTCTGCATATGGCATAAATGATAAAATATCTCTAACCTTATTAGTGTATTCATAGACTGTCTTATCATTTTTCTCAATTGCATCCCACTTATTTACTGCAATAATTATACCCTTGCCGTTTTCGTGAGCAATTCCTGCAATCTTGGCATCCTGCTCTGTAACGCCTTCAACAGCATCTATTACAATAATAACAACATCTGCTCTTTCAACTGCAGTTACCGTTCTGATAATACTGTATTTTTCTATCTCTTCCTTAACCTTAGACTTTCTTCTAAGTCCGGCTGTATCAATAAATACATAATCCTTACCGTTCCATTTGACGTCAGTATCGATGGCATCTCTTGTTGTTCCTGCAATATTTGAAACAATAACACGGCTTTCTCCTGTAATCTTATTGATAATGGAAGACTTACCTACGTTAGGTTTTCCTACGATTGCTATTCTTGGTCTGTCATCTTCTTCTTGCTCTAAATTTAAGTCAGCAAAATAGTTTACAACCTTATCGAGCATATCACCAAGACCACTACGCTGCGACGCTGAAATAGGAACAGGATCACCTATTCCCAAATTATAGAACTCATACACATCTGCCATCATTTTGTTAAAATTGTCTACCTTGTTTACTACAAGAATAACAGGCTTATGGCTTCGTCTTAACATATCTGCAACTTTTGCATCTGAATCTACAAGTCCCTGCTTAACATCTGTCATAAAAATAATAACATCCGCTGTGTCAATGGCAATCTGCGCCTGTTCTCTCATCTGTGAGAGAATAATATCATTACTGTCCGGCTCAATACCACCTGTGTCAATCATTGTAAATTTATGGTCAAGCCAGTCAACATCCGCGTGTATTCTATCTCTTGTAACACCCGGAGTATCTTTTACTATGGAAATCTTTTTTCCTGCTAAAGCATTAAATAAAGTAGATTTTCCAACATTTGGTCTACCTACTATTGCTACTATTGGTTTACTCATATTTTTCTCCTTTATCACTAGATTTTACAATATTAGTACATATTTGTAAACATCTTCCAAATATCTTTAACTTTATTGTCCCATTTATACAATTGATAAAAATGCACCTAAGTTTCCACGCTTACCGTTATGTCCTCTATGCGAAAACAACACATCTGTGTTATGACAGGTACATATATCTGTCACCTTTATATTTTCAGGTAAAACACCTGCTTCTTTAAAATTAATTCTATTGCATTCCCACAAATCAAGCTGATATTTTCCATTGCCTTTATCAATAAGAATCTCCTTAATATTATCAGGGAATGCTTCCTTAAACTGAACTGCAACTTCTTCACTTATTTCATAACATTTCTGACAAATTGACGGGCCAATACATGCCACGATATCTTCCGGTTTTGTACCGTAAAGTTCTCCCATCTTCTCTATTGTAACTTTTCCAATCTTTCCAACAGTTCCACGCCAACCGGAATGAGAAAGCCCAATGGCTTTATTCTTAGTATCCACAATAAGAAGAGGCACACAATCTGCATAGTAAGTTGCAAGGACAATACCTTTTTCATTAGTAATAAGACCATCTATATCCGTATAATTTCTATCTCTATATATGCCCTTTCCACAATCGTCTTTAGTAACAACCTTAACATTAGTTGTGTGAGTCTGATTGCCTGTAACAATATTCTTAGGATTGACACCAATGGCATTAGCAAAAATTTCATGGTTTCTAATGACATTTTCGTCTAAATCCCCTCGGTTAAAGCCCAAATTCATACTGGCAAGGTAATCCTTGCTAACACCACCAAATCTGGTAGAAACAGCATTCTTAAGCCATGGAATATCATCTAAAATTCTATAACTAATATATGGAACACCATTATTAAAATTAATCCTTGTGGTACTTCCACTTTCCTTATTTAACTTAATATATTCCATTATATTCCTCCATAACAATTAAAATAATACCTTGCCTCATTGTTTTCAACAGTCATCACATCAAAACTGCACTGAACATCATTTAATCCATACTCATTCAAAAAACATGACGCTGCTCTCATAATTCTGCGCTGTTTTCTAAAATCAACAGCCTCCAAAGCAGAGCCATAACTGCCACTACTTCTAAACTTAACTTCAATAAAACGAATAATATTGTCCTTCATAGCTACAATGTCAATCTCACCAAGTTTACACCTATAATTTCGTTTTATGATTGTAAATCCATTCTCACAAAGATATTCAACGCAAACATCTTCATAAAAACTGCCTCTTCCTCTTCTGTTCAAAAGCTCCCCCTCATAATCAAATCTTAATTTTTCTAAAAAATTCCACCGCCAATTCATTGTCAGTCATTCATAATCTTTTTTCCCCTGTCGCTTATCCTTGTGAGCAGTTATATCATCCTAAGAAAGTGCTCTGAAGCCGTCGGTCCTTAGAAGGTAGGGGAGCGAAGCTGCCATAGCTTCTTAGTACCGCTACGAGCTGAAGGCAGCGGGAGCGTGCTTTCGAGGATTATATAACTGCTCACAAGGAACCAAACCGATACACAACTAAATAAAGTTATGAATAAACGATTTTCTATGAATTGGACATGGTCCGTATTTCTTCAAGGCTTCTATATGTTTAGCTGAACCATATCCTTTGTTTGATGCAAAATCATATTCAGGATATATTTTGTCGTATTCCACCATCATTGCATCTCTTGTTACTTTCGCAATGATGCTTGCTGCACCTATTGAGATACTTTTTGCATCGCCTTTTATTATGGATACCTGTTTCATTGGTACTCCGGGGATGTTTACTGCATCATTTAGAAGCAATGTTGGCTGTGGCTCTAACATTGATATTGCCTGACGCATTGCTTCATAAGTTGCCTGAAGTATGTTTATTTCGTCTATTACTTTAGGACTTACAACTGCTGTTTTTGCGCAGACTGCTTTCTCCATTATCACTTCATATAACTCTTCTCTTTTCTTGGCTGAAAGCTTCTTTGAGTCATTAATGTATAATATGTCACAATCTTTTGGTAATATTACAGCCCCTGCAACAACAGGCCCTGCCAATGGTCCACGGCCTACTTCGTCTATTCCACATATAAATTCATAATCTGAATATTTTCTTTCAAATTCGCTTAATTTATATGTTCTTTCAATTTCTTTATTATAATCATCAATCTTTTTTGCAGCTCTTTTCACAAGATTTGCAACTCCCTGACGGCTATCATCTTTGTATTGTTCAATAAACATCTGCAGTTTGTTCTCAGGTGTATTATTGAATATGTCTTTTATGTTGCTTATACTTTCCATTTTAATTTTCGCTTTCGATTTAAATCAAAATTATCCATCTGAATTAAACAATAATGTCATCTTTATATAATAATCATTTAATTATCAGACTTTGTATTTTATAGCTTGTCCAATGTGATTCTTCCAAGTTTTCCTGCTCGGAAATCATCCATTATTATTTTGCTTGTTTTTTCAAGGTCAGGCTGATTGCCTTTAAGCTTACAACCTCTTGCCTCAGCTACCTGGTACATAACCTGTAACGGATCTTCATGTCCTTCGATTTTGTAACGTTCAACTACTACCTTAGGATATGTTGTTGCAAGTAATTTTACAAGCTGATATGCCAATTCCGTAACGTCCAAAATGTTGTCATTAATTGAACCTATAAAAGCCAAATGCATTCCAATTGTCTGATTATCAAACTTAGGCCAAAGGATTCCCGGTGTATCCAGTAATTCCAAATTTTTATTTAATTTAATCCACTGCTTTCCTTTTGTTACTCCCGGCTTGTTTCCTGTCTTTGCAGCAGCACGTCCTGCGTAAGCATTAATAAATGTGGATTTACCAACATTAGGGATTCCAACTACCATTGCTCTTACAGGGCGGTTAATGATACCTCTTTTTTTGTCTCTTTCGATTTTTTCCTTGCAGGCAATCTGAACTGCATTATTAATTTCTTTAATTCCCTGTTTATTTTTTGAATTAATCTTTAAAGCAATAATTCCTTTATCTTTAAAATACTGAATCCACTTATTGTTGTCTGTTTCATCAGCCAAATCCGATTTATTCAAAAGAACAAGTCTTGCCTTATTTTTTCCCAAATCATCTATATCGGGATTTCTACTGCTTAAAGGTATTCTTGCATCAAGTAATTCTATTACCAAATCTATTAATTTTATATCTTCTTTCATCTGACGAACAGCTTTCGTCATATGACCAGGATACCAGTTGATAACACTTTTATTAACCCCCCCTTGGTTTTCTAAATTGTTCATATAAATCTACTCCTTTCACACTAAATTTTTTTTAATAAAATCAAGCGTTTTTCCTCTATATTATACCACATCATTTTGTTTTTTCAGATACCTTTCTGCCAATTCTTTTTCTTGTATATAATGTTTATTACATTGCTTGGTTTTGATATAAGTACTGCAATAATAAAAAACTTTTTTTTGCTATAACAATTAAGATTATTTTTTTCCTAAAGTTAAACAATAGAGACTTATAAAAAACAAAATTTAAAAAATGTTAATCAAACACTTTTAAATAGACCACTAAAGTCATTAGATTCATATACATCTAAACAAGTATTGATAAATGTATTTGCGGGAACTTTCTTATGAAATTGCATTTTCTTTTAAAACAGGAACTTTTAATTTAATTCAGTCAAAATTTCCGTTTTTGGAAAAATTTATAAAAAAGAGTTATAGATTGTTTATTTATTAGTTAACAAGAGAAAAAAGGAATCTAATTAACAGATTCCTTATCTCATAGAAAAACTATTATTTATAGTTAATATACTATACATAAAAATAACATCTTGATTATCAAATTTTATATAATTATTCAGAATCCTTGAAGAAACATATCTAATATCAATAACAGTAATCTTCCTATAACCATCTATTAATAGAGGAACTAAACTACTGCCATAAGAATCACGAAAAACAATTAATTCTTTATTACTATTTGAAGTAGGATTAACAATATCTATAATAGAAGATGCTCCCGATAAATATATATCATATTTATCTAATGATTTTAGTTTATCATAATCATATATTTTTGTATATTTTTTAGTTTCATAATTATACACACTACTATTATCAATAGATGGATTAGATATAGTTTTTATAGTATCAATATCTTTAGTTACTGATAGTCTACCAGCATAACTACCCTTAAAAGTTGTAACTGTATTTTCAACATTATTATCAGTTATCTCAAAATTCATTTGATTAGCAATAGTGTTTGCAACATTAAATAAATCTTCTTGTTTCCAATGGGTGTCAGTCTTATAATAATTATTGAGTGTTAATTTATCAAATATATTTATATAATTAAGATTTGTTAAATTATTTTTCATCATATCTTGTAATTTATTATAATCAAGTTTTAAGGTCTTATCATCAGATCCCATAGCAGTAAACATCGGACCAAGGCATTCATCCATATTAGTTCTGTTGAACTCATCTATAACTGTAAATACTGTATCAAAATCAGTTGTTTCCAGCCTGCTTTCATAACATTCCAATATATCATCCACAATATATCCATCTTTAGGACCAATCTGCTCTCGAACCGGTGTCACAGAAGTATCATAACCAACTGTAATTCCTCCAATTACCTTTCTGACATTCCAATCACTGTCCGCAGTGTGAACATTGCACCTGGCTCCATAAAATTCCACTGGTAAGAAACTTGATATTGTAGATTTTGCTGTTCCTGGAGGTCCATATAAAATAACATTAAAGCCTGCATTTAAAGCGGCAATCATACTAAGCAAAGTGTTATCATCTATTAATATTCTTCTTTTTATATTAGCCAGATGTGTGTTAAGATCTGTTAAATAATCATTTACAATCTGCAGTTTTCTTTTTGCTGCACTGTCAATTTCTGCTTCTGTATAAGTTGCATATAAATCCATCCCCCAT
>ERZ826613.710-NODE-710-length-46370-cov-3.783072_pt1 | contig 46370 bp, 44 predicted proteins | sample MGYA00519925_ERZ826613 | MGnify/ENA primary metagenome ERZ826613 (study PRJEB31778, sample SAMEA3449236) | human gut metagenome | biome: human gut; feature: human-associated habitat; material: faeces | place: United Kingdom | collected 2010/2012 ... | reverse complement strand
ATGCAATTGCATGACGCGCACCTCGCAGCAAGAATGCCGAGGCATTCTTGAAAAAAAGTGTGTAAGTACCCTCATAAGCAAGGCCTGAATTTGTCGAAAAAGGATGACGCATGTCCACTCGTTTGTTATAATAGCGAGTAGGAGGTGCAGCATGGACGAAAAGGAAATCAAGAGAACCACAGATCCGCGAAAAAAAACGGAGTGGGCAAAAAGCGCCAGCAATCTGCAGAATCAGCGACGCCAGGAGTCATCCGGCCGCACGGAGACTGAGGGCGGAGCGAGAGGACAAGTAAGTCGGGAGAATGCGGAAACTTTGTCAGGAAAGGCAGCCGTAGAAGATAGAGAACGCCGCAGAGCGAGAAATGCAGGATCGTCAGCGGGAAAATCTAAGGTGAGAAAAAGACCGGCGGTATCGGAAGACGGTCAGGAGAGACCGAAGAAGAGACGTCCGGTATCGGAAGACGGTCAGGAGAGACCGAAGAAGAGACGTCCGGTATCAGAAGACGGTCAGGAGAGACCGAAGAAGAGACGTCCGATATCAGAAGATGGTCAGGAGAGACCTAAGAAGAGACCGCAGAAGGCAGAAAAGGTCTCTAAGAATCAGAAAAAGCAGGCGGCACGGCCGGCAGCAAGAAAAGCGCAGACAAAACGCAAGCGAAAAAGACGTGTAGGATTGATGATCCTATTATTGATCATACTTGGGATAGCCGCAATTGCAGGAGCATTTCTGTGGAAGAAGTACAGTCCGTCAAAGGAACGGATGGATGTAAAAAAATATTATGGAATTGAAAACGATAGTCAGATGGCTATTACGGTAGATGATCAGATTGTGGAACCTCACGGAATGATATCGGATGGGAAAGCGTATGTGCAATATGAAGTTGTAAGAGATTATATCAACAGCCGTTTTTACTGGGATGCCAATGAAAACAAGCTTTTGTACACACTGCCGACAGATATTGTAACTGTGGAAATCGGAAGCAAAGATTACAGTGTTTCCAAAGAAAAGAAAAGTGAAGATTATGTTATCCTGAAGACAGAAGGAAACACAACTTATGTCGCATTAGATTTTATTCAGCAATATACGAATATAGATTATGAAGTATATGATAGTCCGAACCGGGTGATGATTACTTGTGACTGGGGAAAGAAACAGGTTGCAACAGTGAAGTCAGATACACAGGTTCGATATCGCGGCGGGGTTAAGAGCCCAATCGTGACAGATGTGAAGAAAAAAGATGAAGTGATCGTTCTGGAGAATGAACAGAACTGGAAAAAGATTCTTACAAAAGACGGGTATATCGGATATGTGAAGAAAAATGCATTGAAGAATGAAAAAACTAAGAATGTTACTCGCGATTTTACGGAACCGGAATACACCAGTATCAAGAAAGATTATACCATTAATATGGCATGGCATAATGTAACCAACAGTACCGCCAATAGCGGTTTGCAGCAGAGACTTGCAGATAGTAAAGGGTTAACGACAATTGTGCCGACATGGTTCCATGTGAAAGATACAGAAGGGAATCTTGAATCGATTGCTTCAACAGATTATGTAAATTATGCACATCAGGCAGGCCTGGAAGTGTGGGCCGCTATCAGGGATTTCGATGGGGGAATCGGATCCAATGATGAATCACTTCAATTACTCAGCTATAGCTCGAGAAGAGAGAATCTTATCAATCAATTGATAGGAGCGGTGATGCAGGTCGGAATAGACGGCATCAATGTAGATTTTGAAAAGATTTCAAAAGATTGTGGAGTTCATTATATACAATTTATCAGAGAACTGTCTGTAAAATGCAGACAAAATGGTATCGTACTTTCGGTGGATAATTATGTTCCTAAGGGATATAATCAACAGTACAATCGCAAAGAACAGGGCGTTATGGCAGACTATGTCATTATTATGGGATATGATGAGCATAATGGAAGTTCACTGGAAGCAGGTTCAGTATCTTCTTATGAATTTGTAAAAGAAGGAATTGAGGAGACGATCAAAGAAGTACCGGCAGAGAAAGTGATTAATGGGATTCCGTTCTTTACAAGACTGTGGTCGGAAACGCCGAAAACAAAGGAAGAACTGAATCAGGAGGCAGGAACAGAAGCAGCAGATTATCCGATGAAGGTGACAAGTGAAGCACTGGGAATGTCTACAGCCAGAGATAAGATCAGCCAGGCAGGTGCAGAAACAACATTAGATGAAACAACCGGGAATAATTATGCGACCTGGGAAGCTGACGGTGTAACATATGAAATCTGGCTGGAGGATGCAACCTCGATTGAGCCGAAGCTTCAACTCATGAAGGAGAATAAGCTTGCAGGTACTGCCGCATGGGCATTAGGACAGGAAAGTTCAGATATCTGGGATTTGATTTTGAAGTATGTAAATTAGAGTGATGAAAGATCAGAGAGTGAGATTACTTTCTGGTCTTTCTTTTTTTGAATGAACAGATGGGAAAATTCATATACTGAAACAAACAGGTGCTTTGGTGAAATATACGAAGTTTTGGAGGTTTCAGGAAGTGCGCAAGAAAATTGAATTGTTAGTATTACTTCTGGCGCTGGCAGGAATCTATACCGTCAGCCGAAATCTGGAAAAATATGTACAATCGGATCAGGTGAAAAGTGAACAAGAGCGGAAGATGGATCTTGTTGTTATAGATAGTGGTCACGGGGGAAGTGATCCGGGAAAGGTTGGTATCAATGAAGTCCTGGAAAAAGATATCAACCTTAAGATTTCAAAACAAGTGGAAAAAGAACTGAAGAATAAAGGTTATCAAGTTGTTATGACCAGGGAAAAAGATCAGATGCTCGCAGGAGAAACTTCCGGAAATTCCAAAATACAGGATATGAAAGCGAGAGTTGATCTGATAAATGAAAAGGCTCCGGGGCTTGCGGTCAGCATTCATCAGAATAGTTATCACGAAGAGGAAATACATGGTGCACAGGTATTTTATTATTCCCATTCAGCAGAAGGGCATACAGCGGCAAAGCTGATGCAGCAGGCGCTTCTTGGCGTGGACAGTGAGAATACGAGGCAGGAAAAGGCCAATGATACATATTACCTGCTCAGGAGGACTCAGGTGCCGACAATCATCGTAGAGTGTGGTTTCCTGAGCAACCAACAAGAAGCAGAGCTTCTGGCGGGAAAAGATTATCAGAAAAAAATCGCCAAGGCAATCGCAACAGGAATTGACGAGTATCTGAGAAATGCTGCCGATGGTACATAGAATGATAAATAGCCAGACAGACGTGATTTGGTTCGAAAAAATATTTGGAAAGTGATAACAGGTGTAGTATAATAAAAAACATGAAGACAATAGTAGAAAAAATTACAAAAGAACAACTTAATACAGAGGAAGGAAAGAAGATTATTGGTCAGGCCGGAGACTTTTTAAAAGAAGGTGGACTGGTAGCGTTTCCAACGGAAACAGTATATGGTCTCGGTGCTGATGCTTTGAATAAGACCGCTTCAACCAAGATTTATGCGGCAAAGGGCAGACCTTCAGATAATCCTCTGATCGTGCATATTACGAATATGGGAGCACTGGATAAGATTGCAGATATTATTCCGGAAGTTGCTTATAAAGTGGCTGATGCTTACTGGCCGGGACCGCTTACAATGATTTTCCAGAAGACAGAGGAAGTGCCATATGAGACAACAGGAGGTCTGGATACAGTTGCAGTACGTATGCCAAGTGATGAGATCGCAAGAGCTTTGATCGATGCGGGCGGCGGGTATATTGCTGCGCCAAGCGCGAATACTTCAGGACGTCCGAGCCCGACGAAAGCTGAGCATGTAGAAGAAGATTTAAGCGGTAAGATCGAGATGATTTTAGATGGAGGAGCAGTAGATATCGGAGTTGAATCTACCATTCTGGATATGACCGTAACACCGCCTATGATTTTACGCCCTGGTGCGATTACAAAGGAGATGCTCACAGAACTTATCGGTGAAGTAGACATTGACAGAACATTGATCACGCCGGACAGCAAAGTGAAACCGAAAGCTCCGGGGATGAAGTATCGACATTATGCTCCGAAAGCGGATCTTAGTATTGTGGAGGGACCGATGGAACTTGTGATCGATGCGATCAACCAGATGTCTGCAGAGCGTATGGCTAAAGGACACAGAGTCGGTGTGATCGGAACACAAGAGACTGTAGGCCGATACAAGGCAGACGTAGTGAAAAGCATAGGAACAAGGGCAGACGAAGCAACTATCGCCAATCATTTGTATGCGGTATTGCGCGAGTTCGATGATGCTGAAGTAGAGTATATATATAGTGAATCATTTGCAGCCGGAGGAATCGGCAGTGCAATTATGAATCGATTGCTAAAGGCAGCAGGACATCATGTGATAGATGCCTGATGGCTCTTTATGTGGTGCAGATCAAATCAGATGTGTGCCGGATATTAAAAAATCTGATAAACATGTCATGAGATGGAGGAGAAAAACATGTCTAAAGTACAGGTTATGGATCATCCGCTGATCCAGCACAAAGTGAATTATATCCGCAGAAAAGAAGTTGGCTCCAAGGAGTTCCGTGAGATTGTTGGGGAGATTGCGGCTCTTATGTGTTATGAGGCAACAAGAGATCTGAAATTACAGGATGTAGAGATCGAGACACCAATCTGTAAGATGGTTGGAAAAGAATTAAGTGGGAAGAAATTGGCAGTTGTACCGATCTTACGTGCAGGACTGGGAATGGTCGATGGAATGCTGAGCATGATCCCGGCTGCAAAAGTAGGTCATATCGGTCTTTACAGAGATCCGGAAACGTATGAACCAGTGGAATATTATTGTAAGCTTCCGGCAGACTGTGATGAGAGGGAAGTATTTGTTGTGGATCCTATGCTGGCAACAGGAGGTTCAAGCGTAGCGGCAATTCAGATGTTGAAGGAAAAAGGTGTGAAACATATTCGTTTCATGTGCATTATAGCAGCTCCGGAAGGCGTAGAACGTATGCAGAAAGAGCATCCGGATGTAGATATTTATATCGGTGCTCTGGATGAAAAACTCAACGAGCATAAGTATATTATTCCGGGACTTGGTGATGCTGGAGATCGTATTTTCGGAACGAAATAGGAGGAAGCAGCAGTGAGTGATAAACGTAAAGACTATATCAACTGGGATGAGTATTTTATGGGAGTAGCAAAGCTATCCGGACTTAGATCCAAAGACCCGAATACTCAGGTTGGGTGCTGTATTGTCAGTCAGGATAATAAGATTTTATCTATGGGATATAATGGACTGCCGAAGGGCTGCTCAGATGATGAGTTCCCGTGGGTGAGAGAAGGAGAAGATCCATTAAAGACAAAATATGTCTATACAGTACACAGTGAACTGAATGCGATTCTGAATTTCCGTGGAGGAAGTCTGGAAGGAGCAAAGCTCTATGTGTCTCTTTTCCCATGTAATGAGTGTGCAAAAGCAATTATTCAAAGTGGAATCAAAGAAGTTATCTACGACTGTAACAAATATGATGGAAGCACAGCTGTACAGGCATCTATGCGTATGTTCGATGCAGCAGGAGTGGCTTATCACCAATACAAGAGATCGGATCGCAAGATAGAGATTGAATTGTAAATCAGATATTCTTAAAAAATCGGCAGAATAGAGAAGCAGATGAGAGGATTTCCGGGAGGAGATTCTCTTTTTTAAATAGAAAAACATGTGGGATAAAAATAGTATGCTATATAAATAATACTGATTTTTAAGATTAAACCTATGAAATGAAACAGTATTTCTGAATAAAAATCAGACGGGGATATTTTAAAATATGTCATATGGTAAGCTTAACAAGGATATATATGAAAATAGAAGGAGGCTTGGATATGTCACAGAGATGTTCGAATTTTATGATAAATTTTCTGATTCGTATGGCAGTCGGGGTGATGTTGATTCTTGTGATAAATGGATTCTTCGTGTCAAAAGAGATTCCGGTAAGGGTGGGGCTGAATCCAATAACAATGGCCGCCTCCGGAACATTAGGAGTCCCGGGGGTTGCCCTGCTATATGGTGTGGCCTTTTATGAGAGCCGGTAAGCAACACTGCAGATAAACCCTTTGGGAGCAAGAATGGAAGTGATTCTCCAGGATGAATATTCGTCCTGGAGTTCTTTTTTATCCGGAGTGACGTAAAATGTACGTTCGGATTCCTTCGTAAGATAAAAAGAAGTGAAAGAAGTTGTCATACCGGTTCCAAGTCCCTTTACGAAGGATTCTTTCAAAGTCCAATAATGGATAAAATGTTTTACACGCTCTTCGTCAGAGTAATCAAGAAATTTTTTAATTTCCTCCGCGTGAAAAAAACGTCCCATCAGCGATTGAAGCCTGACATTTCTGTCAACTTTTTCAATATCAATGCCTAGAGGTGTAGAGGTTGACATTGCAAATGCAAGGTAGCCTTCGGTATGAGAAATATTAAAATAAAGATTCCGTCCGATTGCTGGAGAGGCAAGATAGGGTTTGCCATGCCTGGATTCATGCAGGCATACCAGACCTTTGTCAATACACAGATAATAAGAAAGGATTTCTCTGATCATGGCACGCCCGGCACCTGCTTTGTGCAAGTTGCTGTCATCCGGTTCCGGCACATAGATAATGTGTACTTCGCCCGCAGCAGGAAATGAAGGAGTTTTACCTTGTAAATCGCGTAATTTTAAGAATTTGAACTCCATAATATGGACTCCTTTCAAGTGAGATAAAGTCGGTAAGTTTTAAAATTCTATGGATATATTATAACTGTTTCCAGATGATTTTCAATGATTGATAAAAACAAATCTATCTATGTTGCACAAAGTTTTACATTTTCTAAAAAAGGGATAGACAAAAGGGGAAAGCCTGTCTATAATCCAAGACATCTGATTGTTATATTCTAGTTTGCAAGACATAACCATTCAAGTTATTCAAAGTAATTCAATGTTATTCGACCATTTATTCCGGTCATGAATTCCTAAGAAGATAACGAGAGAACACACAAGAAGAGGAGGGATAATATGTGGAGAGCAAAAATCTGGTAATCTGTGATCCAGAGACAAAATTTGCTTCCGCGTTTGCACAGTATCTTACAAGACAGAAAGAATTGGCGGTCCGTGTCAGGACATGCAGTGCTCTTTCTTATGTATTGGCTATACAGGAGAAAGAGAAGATCGATTTTCTGTTCATATCTTCGGAGTATCCGGAAGATTCCAGAAAACAGGTAAAAGCCGGTATGGTATTTGTAATCGCACCAGAAAGAGAGGTGGCGTTGGAAAACCGGGAGGTGCCGATCTACAAATACCAGCCGGGAGATCAGATCCTGGCGGAAATGATTCGTCAGTGCAGCATGTCAGGAGACGAGAAGCAGATATTTTTAAAGATTACCGGTAAAAAGAACTGCAGAGTAATTGCGGTATATTCTCCGGTGAGAAGAATTGGAAAGACAACCTATGCAATCCGGCTTGGAAGAAAACTGGCAAAGGAGGCAAATGTATTGTATCTGGGAATGGAAACTTACGGTGGAGAAGGTGGACATTTTCCGGAAGGAACACAGACACTGGCAGATGTCCTGTACTATGCAAGGCAGGAACAGAGCAATATCGGAACGGTACTTACAACTATTGTGAGACACTCGGAAAATCTGGATTATATAGTACCGATGCCTGTATCCGAAGACATTAAGGAGATTGACTCGGAAGAGTGGATCAGGCTGATACAGAAAATTATAGAACAAAGTATTTATGAAATCGTGATTCTGGATATGGATGAAGGCGTTCGGGACATTTACCGGGTGCTTCGGATCTGTAATGAGATTCACATGCTTACGATTGATGAGCCGGTCGCAGAGGCGAAGGTGGCGCAGTTCGAGGCAGAACTGGAACTTCTGGGCTACGAGGATGTCAGACGTAAGATCATACGAAAGGAGCAACGCACATGATACAGGCGGAACAGCTTCATGCGAGGATTCTGGAGGAACTGGATATGTCCAGAGATATTCCGGATGAGGAGCTGACGGAGTTGATTCACCGCGTGCTGGACGAGGCATCCGGCAGAGAATATATACCGCTTGGGAAAAAGGCGGAGCTTGGCAGAGAATTATTTAATGCATTCCGGAAATTTGATCTTCTTCAGGAATTTCTGGAAGATGATAAGATCACGGAGATTATGATTAATGGGACTGAGAATATATTTCTGGAGAAGGAAGGAAAACTGATCAGATCCGGGAAAAGATTTGTTTCGCGGGAGAAGCTGGAAGATGTCATTCAACAGATCGTTGCAGGATCCAATCGAATCGTAAATGAAGCATCTCCAATCGTGGACGCAAGACTTCCGGACGGGTCGAGAGCAAATGTGGTACTGGGGCCCCTCGCTTTAAATGGGCCCATAGTAACCATAAGAAAATTTTCAAAAGAAGCAATTACAATGAAACAGTTGATCCGGTGGGGTTCTATCTGCCGGGAAGTAAAAGAATTTCTGGTAAAGCTTGTTAGGGCAGGCTACAACATATTCATCAGTGGAGGAACCGGATCAGGCAAGACCACATTCCTGAATGCTTTATCGCAATACATACCAAAGGATGAAAGAATCATTACAATTGAGGACAACGCAGAACTACGGATTCTGGATATTCCAAACCTGGTAACTCTTGAGGCGAGATGCGCCAATCTTGAGGGAACAGGTGAGATTACTATACGCGAATTAATTCGGACGGCGCTTCGGATGAGACCAAATCGCATCATTGTCGGGGAAGTTCGCGGAGCCGAAGCAATTGATATGCTGCAGGCACTTAATACCGGCCATGATGGAAGTCTTAGTACCGGTCATGCCAATAGTCCTAAGGATATGCTTTCTAGGCTGGAGAGCATGGTGCTGATGGGAATGGATCTTCCTCTGGGGGCAGTTCAGAGACAGATCGCATCAGGAATCGACATTATTGTGCATCTTGGAAGACTCAGAGATAAAAGCCGTAAAGTACTGGAGGTTTCAGAAATCCTGGGTTATCAGGACGGTGAGATTCTGGTGAGTCCACTGTACAGATTCGAAGAGACAGGAGAAAAGGATGGGAAAATTCAGGGAACTTGGAGAAAAATGGACGACCTGGTTCATACACAGAAGTTACTGGCAGCAGGATATAAAGAAGTGTGAATATGTAAAAATGATCTTGAAGGTCATCATTATTGTGACAGGAACGGCATGGATATATTATCGCTCATGGGTGGCAGTTATATTGTTGATTCCGGCAGGCGTGTGGTATTACATACAGCTTCTAGACGAATGCATTAAGCGAAAAGAACAGGAGTTTCTAGTACAGTTCAAAGAACTGATACAGACATTTTCCTCTTTACTGAATACAGGATATTCTGTGGAAAATGCAGTGAAAGAGAGCCTGAAAGAGATGCAGGTTTTTTACTCTGATGATGCGGCAATTCTACGTGAGCTGGAAATCATGGTCAGGCAGATTCGGGTACAAGTACCGGTGGAACAGGCAGTAGAAGAACTGTCCGAGAGAACAAAGCTTCCAGATGTGGAAAGCTTTGCCGGAGTCTTTGTCACGGCCAAGAGAAGCGGAGGAAATCTGATGTCTATTATCCGCAATACAGCGGATCAGATTGGAGATAAAATTGATGTAAAACGGGAAATTGATACAATGCTGGCGGCGAAAAAATATGAATTTCAGGTGATGTCGGTCATTCCTTTTGGAATTGTACTTTATATGACTGTCAGTTTTCCGGAATTTATGGGAAATCTTTACGGAAATATAGCAGGAAGAGGAGTGATGACAGGATGTCTGATCATATATTTGGGCGCATACGGGCTTGGGCGAAAGATCATCGAGATCGAAGTCTGAGTATCGGGATCATGTTAGTGGTGTTTTCGGTGGGCGTTGCAGCTCTTATCTGGGATTACAATGGTGCCTACAGAAAAAATGTAGAGGAGATCACAAGAAAAACTTATGGCAAAGGGAAGAAGACGGAAGAACTGCGTGTAGAGGGAAAAGACCGGGTATTGGGGGAAATCCCAATCGAAGTAACAGAGCAGGTCTATGGAGAACAGGAAATTAGTCAGGTATTAAAGCAGGCAGTAAAGAAAATGGATTCGTTGATTCTGGGGGAGAATATAAGTCTGGATCATGTGGACCGGGATTTGAATCTTCTGACAGAGATTCCAGGAAAGCCGATCGATGTTACATGGAAGCTTGACCGCTATGATGTGATCAATATTTACGGAAAATTAAAGGAAGATAAGCTTGTAAGTGAAGGGACACCGGTGAAGCTGACAGCCATATTGACGTATCGGGAAGATGTAGAAAAACAGGTGCTGTATGAATGTATGGCAATGGTCTATCCACGAATGACCGGAAGTGATGAAGCGTTATTAGAAAAGGTGCGCCGGACAGTGGCAGAAAAAGATCAGGATACCAGAGAATCCGGGACGTTAACATTGCCGAAACAGGTGGACGGACAGGAAATACATTTTTATACGGTAATGAACTGGAGAGGTGCAGTAATTATGGCGGCTGCAGTTGTGATTTCCGTGCTGTTTTTTGCGCTGGATAAGCAGAACGAGATAAAAGAAAAACAGGCAAGACAAAAACAGATGTGTCTGGATTATCCGGAAGTCATCAGTAAGCTGACATTACTTTTAGGCGCAGGAATGACGGTCCGCAAAGCATGGAGAAAAATTGTAAATGATTACGATTCGCGGATAAAGCAGCAAGGGAAGCGTGCAGTTTATGAAGAAATGAAGTATACATGCCGACAGATGGATGGCGGTGTTCCGGAAGCAGAATGTTATGAGAAATTCGGAAGAAGATGCGGGACACAGGAATATATGAGATTTGGTGCATTGCTGTCACAAAACCTGAGAAAAGGTACAAAAGGTCTAAATGACCTACTTCGGCTGGAAGCAATCCAGTCTTTTGAAGAGCGAAAAGCAAGAGCAAGACGGCTCGGGGAAGAAGCAGGAACAAAGCTATTGCTTCCGATGTTTCTGATGTTGGCAGAGGTGCTTGTGATTGTTGTAGTCCCAGCATTTTTTACCGTACAAATGTAGGCATTGTAAAAATATAAAAATATGCCACAGAAGATATGACGGAATAGAAAAGCGGGTGTAGAGAAGCAAGAATAGAGAAAGCGGGAGGATTAATTATGTGGAGAGTTTGGTATTTAAAACACAGAGTGAGAGAAATATTGGAAAACAAAGACGGAGTCGGAGTTGTGGAAATTATCTTAATTTTGGTTGTACTGATTTCACTTGTCGTTATATTCAAATCTCAGCTCACGAGTCTGGTCGAGACGATTTTCGAGAAGATTACAAGCGAGAGCAGCGGTATTTAAAGGGGGAAGTCACAGTGTATTTAAGTCTGGTATTTATTTTACTTATTTCATTTGCCGGAGCAATGCTGGAAAGTGCCTCTTTACAGAATGTAAAAAATTACAGAAGAGCAGATATGACACGGGCGGTGGAAAGTATATTTGCAGAGTATCAGAAGGAACTATGGGAAGTCTACGGAATTTTTGCGCTGGAAGGAAGTTATGAGACGGGCAGTTACAGTGAAGAATTGTTAAAGGAACGGCTGGCCTATTATGGAGCAAGCGGGATGGATCAGGAAATTACAAGAATTCAGCTATTGACGGACCAAGGTGCCAGTGCATTTTACGAGCAGGTGACGGCATATATGGAAAATAAATATGGACTGGATAAGGTGAAGAAACTGGTTGGACAGACAGATACATGGAAAGCAGGAGAGGAGGCTTTACAAAATTATGAAAGGGACGGGGCAAAAACGGAACAGGAATTACAGGAGCTGTTGTCGCAGAAGGAGGAATTTCCAGAGGAAGAGAATCCCTTATCGCATGTGGCGAAATTAAAAAGCATGCCTCTTGTAGATCTGATTATGCCAAAGGGACGTGTAATGTCAAAGAAAAGTATTACGTTATCGGAAATGGTATCTCATAGAAAACGAAATCAGGGATATGGAGATTTCTCAGATGTAGCAGGATCGGGAAGTACAATCAGTAAATTACTGTTTGGAGAGTACGTGCTGGAACATTTCAAGATGGCTTCAGATAGCCTGCAATCTGGCAATGGAAATTATAACAGTGGAGATTCTGTCGGTGGAGATTTTGTCAGTGGAAATTCTGCTAATGAAGACTTCAGCGATGGAAATCGGGGTGACATGGCAGGTGCGGGGAGTCTGGACTATGAACTGGAATATATTCTGGAAGGTCACGCCAGCGACAGAGAAAATTTGGAGACGGTTGCCAGTAAGCTTCTTATGGTCCGATTTGTGCCGGATTATGCGTATATCCAGACGGATCCGGAAAAGAAAGCAGAAGCCGAGGCGGCAGCGCTTACATTATGTACGGTGATCGGACTTCCGGAACTGGCAGAGGGTGCCGCGCAGGGAATTTTACTTGCATGGGCTTATGGTGAAGCAATCATGGATATTAGAACGCTGATAAGTGGAGGAAAAGTACCACTTGTAAAGAACGCAGAGGATTGGAAACTAAGCCTTCCCGGACTGATGCAGCTTGGCAGTGCAGGAGAAAATGTGGCAGCAGATAGTGGTAAAGATATGGAAAGCGGACTTGCTTATCGGGAATACCTTCGCATGCTGTTGTTCCTGAAATCCCAGGATGAAGTTGGGATGCGTACATTAGATATGGTGGAACAAAATTTAAAGATACGATATGGACAGACATTTTTTCGGGCAGATGCCTGCATCAGCAGAGTAGAATTTCACAGCACATGTAATCTGCGCCGTGGGATCATGTACGATTTTCCGACATATTTTGGATACAATTAAAAACGAAATGAATCAATAACGAAATGAATCGATAACGGGTGGGTGCAGATGTCCTTCCGCTCCCCCTACCGGGAGTTATAAAATTTCTGCTAACTGAAAACATAAAAAATGAAAGGAGAAAGATTCGATGAACTCAGATAAAGATATCCCTTTATTATCCAGCATATACAAATCCAAGCATACAGGAAGGGCATCTGCATCCACCCGAAAAAAAGGAAGCATTACCGTGGAGGCTGCCATGGCAGTACCAATCTTCTTTTTTGCGACGCTGGCATTGGTATTGCTGCTGGAGCTGTTATCCGTGCAGACGGCTGTGCGAAGCGGACTTCAGGAAGCGGGAAAGAAGCTTGCAGTGCAGGCAGTAGAAGCCCCGGCAGTGATTCCGTCAAATCTGGAACGTGATGTTGTAAATTCTATTGGAGCAGAACGGTTAGAGAGAAGCATTGTAGAAGGTGGCAGCTCAGGAATCAATTGCAATCAATCTTATTTGTCGCCGTTTACGGGAATTGGAGAAATTCAGGCATCTTATCAGGTGTGGATTCCGGTTCCGGGCTTTTCTATAGCGCCGATTTCTTATAAGGAAACTATGAGGATCAAGGCATGGACCGGCTATGAGGCAGGAGGGTTTGGTGAAGAAGATGATCAGATTGTATATGTAACGGATACAGGAGTTGTCTATCACAAAAATCCACATTGTACGCATCTGGACCTGTCGATCCATGCGGCGGCGTCATCGGAACTTAATAGCCTTCGCAATGAAAGTGGCGGAAAGTATCATGCCTGTGAGAAATGTGTTCATGGCAGCAGTATGGGTGGAAGTGTGTATATTACTGATCAGGGTGACCGGTATCATAATTCTCTGACATGCAGCGGATTAAAGCGCACGGTATATACTGCGAGAATTTCTGAAGTACCGGGAAAGCGCGCATGCTCAAAATGTGGTGGAAAGTAGAATACCGGGAATGACAAGTAGAATGAGAAGAGGTACAAGATGTGGGAAATATAAATAGAATGGTAGATATAGTTGTGCTGTTAATTCTAACCGGGCTGTCTGTGTCAGATATTAGAAATAAAAAAGTTTCCAGAAAAGTTCTGACGTTGTGGGGATTATTGACAGTCTTCTGGAAAATAGTGGATTTTTATCAGATCAGAGTGTTTCTGGAAAAGATGGAACAGACGAATGTAGGTGATCTTGCTGGAATCTGTGCAGGAATCGGAGTGGGAGTGCTGTTCCTTCTTGTCAGTAAAGTGACAGAAGAAGCAATCGGTTATGGGGACAGCGTGGCAATTATGATTCTTGGAGGATATCTGGGGTTTTGGAAAGTTGTGGGAGTGCTGGCAGCAGCATTTTTTACAAGTGGAGTCTGTTCGGTGATATTGGCATTTCGCGGACGGGTGAAGACGATGCCATTTTTCCCTTTTTTGACTCTTGGATATATTCTGATGCTGGCAGAGCAGGGAGGTGCAGCGTGAGAGGTTATACAGTAGAGATGTCATTCTTAATGCCAATCATTATGTTGCTGATCATGAGCAGTATCTATGCATTTTTTTATTACCATGACAAGAATATAATTGCGGGAGCAGCTTATGAGACAGCGGTAGTCGGCAGTAATAAGGCGAGAGAAAAAACGGATTTACAGACCGGAACTGGAGATAGAAGCGGGACAGATGTGGCGGAACTGGAAACACTTTTTCAAAGTCGTGTGAATGGAAAGTGTATCTTATTATCTACAATCCAGGGACAGGTTACGGTGGAAGGAGATGAAGTCTGTGTCCGGGCACAGGGAACATGGAGGAAGATGAAAGTCAGTGTGGAAAAACGTGCGGCAATTACAGAACCGGAGAAAAAGCTTCGGGATATTAAGAAAATAAAGGAGTTCGTCAATGGAACGTAAGATTACGATAGAAGAGTCAGTCCCTTATACAGAGGACTATCAAAATAAAATGCTGGAAGAAAATCAGGTGGAAGGACTGCTGGAAATGCATGGACGGGGAATGGATGACAAAAGCTGTTATGATTATGATGTGAGTGGAAAAGTGTCCATGAGAGCGCTCTATGAAAAGCATACGATGAGTGGAGAAGAAATAAAAATATTGCTAAAATCTATTTTGCGTGTCGTGAAAGAAGTAGAAAGGTATCTTCTCAATGTGAATTGTATTCTGATGGATCCGGAGTATATTTTTTACACAGAAGAAAAGTATTATTTTTGTTATTATCCACCGAAAGAAAAAAGTCTGTGGGAAGGATTTCACCATCTGAGCGAATATCTGGTGAAATGTGCAGATTATCAGGATAAAGAATGTGTCCAGATTGTGTTCCTTTTGCATAAAGAGACTATGAAAGAAAATTACAGTCTGGAACAGATTATAAAGGAGTGTGTAAAAGAAGAGGAAGAAAATGTTTTGGCAGAGGATAAAAATACAGACTTGGGAGCGGAGGAAGAAAAGGAAGGAAGCACATATTTTGACCGGACAGAACATGACTGGATTGCAAGCCAGGAAATGGGGAGTACGATACTCCGTGAGACAGAAAACCTGTGGACACCGATGAAGCGTTTTCTTCACAGACGTAGAAAACCAAAGTGGGGAGACTGGGATGGGCTGTATATTGAAGAAGAAGATCTCTAGTGTTATACTGTACTGATAGAAGCCGGAAAAAATCCGGCTGAAATATCAGAGACAGGAGGCGGTTTGCCGTGAGACAGGAACGGTTTAAAATGGAAAGACAGGGGCTGGTGGAAGAAGGCCAGCAGGTGGAAGTAACAGAGAGAAGTCCGAATACGAACCTGTTTACTTATGTAGTGGAACCGGCAGTTGCAATGTCCGGAATTTACAAGACATCTGAGCGTATTCATGCAAGACAGGGCGTGATCAAAGAAATACAACATACGGACAGAGGATACTATCTGATTGTAGAGTTTGAAGAGTAAAATCTTGCAGAATAACGTTGACATTACAGAAAATTAATGAGAGAATTTTCCTATGAGAAATTACAAGAAATTACCAATTTGTACAATTGCAATCGCAGCAGCGAATGTTCTGATCTTCCTCGGACTGTCTTTTATGGGTATGACTGAGGATTCCGCATTTATGATGGAACACGGAGCAATGTATGTTCCATATCTCATGAACGGAGAACGATATTATACACTGATCACCAGTATGTTTTTGCATTTTGGATTCAGTCATCTGATGAACAATATGGTGATGCTGCTGGTCATCGGTTACAGCCTGGAACCAGAGATTGGAAAAATCCGTTTTCTGCTCATTTATCTTGGAAGCGGACTGATGGGAAATCTCGTATCGGCATGGTTTGATGTGAATCAGGGAAGCTATGCGGTATCAGCGGGTGCTTCCGGAGCAATCTTTGGAATTGTGGGAGCACTTCTTTATGTTGCAATCCGTAATCATGGACGAGTCGGAGAGATTTCAACAAGAGGACTTGTTCTGATGGCAGGCTTAAGTCTCTATTATGGATTCACCGCACAAGGGGTGGATAACGCAGCCCACATTGGCGGGCTGGTATCCGGATTTTTACTGGCGGTACTCACATATTGGAAACATAAGCCGAAACATTATTAAAAATGTTTTAAGGGATTGGAATTGTAAGGGTGAATGTAGTTTTTAGCTGGCAGTCCGGCAAATTTGGTTCTGAGTGGACCGTCAGTGTTCCGCCATGTGCTTCGATAATTCGGCGAGAAAGTGGCAGGCCTAAGCCTGTTCCGGACGATTTGTACGTGACAAATGGTTCGAAGATTGAAGATAGATGTTCTGGTGCAATACCACAGCCGTTATCGGAGACGGAGATAATCAGATTTGAATGCTCTTTCCATGCGTGAAAGTGAATCTGCGGGGAATAGGTAAGTGCTTTTCCGGGATTCAAAAATCTGTTACTTTCACAATTACAGGCAGAATCAAGATGATTAGAGCATGTAGATTGTTGAATCAGTACTGCATCGCGCGCATTTCCAAGAAGATTCAGAAGAACTTCCCGAAGTTTGATGGAATCTGCAGGCATAACAGGAAGTTCCGGCTCTATCCGGGAGATAAATTCAATATCGGTTTCAATGATGGAGGAAGCAAAGGATAAGGAAATTTTCTTGAGGAAGATGTCGAAATCTGTCGAAGAAGGTGACAGACGTTGACCGTTGTTGTATGCTGATAGCTCTTCCAGTAGTTGTTTCATATATTCGATGTCGCTATGTAAGTCTGACCAGTGCCGGATATTCAGAACTTCCGGATTGGATGCTTCGATCATCTGTAAGGTACTGTATATAAGAGTCAGCGGGTTGCGAATCTCATGGCTGATGGTACTGATATCCATATGGTGGGAGTGAAGAAGTCTGGTGAGAAGCTCTTCTTTCTCAGGACTTTCTGCCATGATCTGGTGTAATTTTTCATAATCAGATTCTGTGAACATAATGATTACCGCCCTTTATGAATTTATTTTTTCATAGTGTAGCATTGGCGGATAAAATAATCAACAATTTTTAAAATGACTTTTTAAAGGAAAGAAGGACTTGAAAATGAAAGATGATAACTGCATTTTTTGTAAACTGGCAAATGGAGAAATTCCTACAGCAACATTGTATGAAGATGAAGATTTCCGCGTGATTCTGGATGCCAGCCCGGCTTCGAAAGGACATGCACTGATTATTCCAAAAGAACACTATGCCAATTTGTATGAGTTGGACGATGATAAGGCTGCAAAAGTTATGGTGCTGGCTAAGAAAATGATCACAAAGCTTACAGGCATCTTACACTGTGATGGGTACAATATCGTGCAGAATAATAACGAGGCAGCAGGACAGACTGTATTCCATTTCCATTTACATATGATTCCGCGTTATAAAGGTGACGAAGTTGGACTTGGCTGGAAGATGGGTGAGCTTACCGAAGAGGATAAGCAGGATATTCTGTCTAAATTATAAACTTGAAAGTGATGGAAATTAAATGGTGGAATCTGAAGATGTAAAGAAAGCTGAAATCGACAGGCTTTACAAAGAAAATGTAAGTAAAGTGTACCGAACGGCATTGTACTACGTCGAAGATCACTATGTGGCAGAAGAGATTGTGCAGGAAGTTTTCCTGAAATTATACGACAACCTGGGAGATATATGTATGGAGTCCGTGCCTGCATGGCTGATCACTACCGCAAAGAATATGGCAAAGAACTATCTAAGAGATAGTAAATGGGAGACACCGATGGAAGAGGTTCCGGAGCAGGAGGTGCCATATTCGTCAGAAGGACTGGATGCTCAACTCATAGAAGTATTTCGCCAGAAAGAATGCCGCGAGCTACACGATACGATCTTTGCAGATCTATATGAGAGAAATTCAAGATGGTATGAGGCAGTTACCGTTTCATATACTTTGGATAAACCACAAAAAGAAGTTGCAGAGAAAATGGGGATATCTGTGGATACGCTGTATAGTACATTATACAGGGCAAAGCAATGGATTAAGAAGTACTACGAGGAACAGTTTCACCAACTGGATGACAAATAAAAAACAGGTGCCGGATATGACACCTGTTTTCTTCTATCAGATATCTGCGTCAGAATCAGATAGTTTTGTAAGTATTTAAGCAGTTACCGATTCAATCAGATCAATGATGGTATCGATAGAATCCTGCTGGGAAGAATGCTTCATTGCATCGATGTATTTCTCGCGGTTATCATAGAGATCATGAACTGCACTGAGAAGTGTTTCGTTCGTAAGCTCCTCTTCCTCAAGCACCATACTGAATCCCTGACGCTCGAAAGAACGGGCGTTGAGAATCTGATCACCACGGCTTGCATTGGCAGACAGCGGAATCAGAAGATTTGGTTTGTGCAGGGCGAGAAGTTCACAGATAGCATTGGCTCCGGCTCTGGAGATTACAATGTCGGTCAGTGCGAAGAGGTCACGTAATTCTTCTTTGATATATTCGAACTGTGCGTAGCCTTCCGTTCCGTTCAAAGAAGGATCGAGCTTGCCACGGCCACATAAGTGAATGACCTGGAAGTCTTTCAGAAGCTCCGGGAGAATCGCACGGATGGCATTGTTCACGGCAACGGCACCGAGGCTTCCGCCGACAACCAGAATGACCGGTTTGTCGGAAGTAAAGTGAAGAAATTCTCTGGCGCGGTACTTATCTCCGCTTAAAAGTTCCTGACGAATCGGAGATCCGGTGAGAACAGCCTTGCCTGCCGGGAGAGAAGATAATGTCTCCGGGAAGTTGCAGCAGACCTTTGTTGCAGAAGGAATGGAAATCTTGTTGGCAAGACCCGGAGTCATATCAGATTCGTGGATAATGACTGGTACATGTTGTCCCTTACCGGCAAGGACTACTGGTACAGAGACAAAACCTCCCTTGGAAAATATAACATCAGGCTCCAGAATCTTAATCAGTTTACGTGCTTCACCCATTCCCTTGATAACGCGGAATGGATCTGTGAAGTTCTGGACGCTGAAATAACGTCTGAGTTTACCGGTTGAGATGCCATGATATGGTATACCGAATTGAGAGATAAGTTCCTTCTCAATTCCGTTATATGAGCCGATATAGTGGATGTCGTATTGTAATTCTTTAAGACGTGGTAACAGGGCAATGTTAGGTGTAACATGACCGGCAGTACCGCCGCCGGTTAAGATAATACGTTTCATAAAAAGCTCCTTTCGATAATATATGTTACAATAAGAATGCCGTACAGATTATTCTGCTTCGTATATACTGTACGAAACAGTGAAAGATTTTCAACTTTGGCATATAATTATATTATACGTTCCCGAGAGATTTGGTCAAGAGAAAGAGAGGATAGATTTCGTTAAGAGGTAGATTATGAGTGAAAAAAAAGATCAGTTGAAAGAAATCCTAAAAGATCAATTGAATAGAGAAGCGAAACAGATAGAAGAAGAAGTCGGACTTAACGATAATGAAGAGATTCCAAATGAGCTGAAGATCCGCATGAAAAATGCACTGGATCAAAAAATCCGTGAGCGTGAAATGCGTTCTGAAGATATGAAGCGAACAGATGCGTATGCGAAACTCTCAGAAGAAGACCAGGAAGCACTTCGCCTTGGACGGGAGATGTTGAAGAATCAGAGCGAGGAGAAGAAAATCTATACAATGCGCCGGAAGAAACGCAATATCCGTAGAATTGTAGCACTGGCAGCAGTGCTGATCCTCGTAATGGCAGTTGGAATGACAAGCATTGGCGGACCAGAGAGAATGTTGCAGTTTATGAAGAGTTCTGTAGGTGGCAGACAAGTATCCAAAGTCAATTCCAGCGATAAGAATAAGATTATCGAGGAAGAAGATGAAGAAAAGGCCTATGAGAAGATAGCAGAAGAGTTTGGAATTGAACCAGTGAGAATCATTTGGCATCCAGAAGAAATGAAATTTGAAAAAATGTTAATGGACACAGATATTCAACTTGCAGAACTAGATTATTTATATAATGGAGAAAAAACTACATTTATGATTAGTGCTTCTTATGGAGAAACTTCTTGGGGATATGATGAAGAAGATGAGATTGTAAAACAATATAGTTATGATAAGATAAAAGGAATAGAAATTAAAATTACGGAGTATTTGACTCCAGAAACTGAAACTAATCGGTATGTAGCAGAGTTTGAATTTAAAAAACTTCATTATTACTTATCTGGAACTATGAATCAAAGTGAATTAGAAAAAATTTTGGAAAAATTATATTTTATGTAAAAAAATGCGTCAGTTTTTTGCTACTCATGTGTCTATTATATAGGGAACCCTAAATAGAGAGAGATGGGAGGTAGATAAATGAAGCGATGTAGATCCATATGCTGCGTATGCGCTATGGCTTTAGGATTAAGCTTTGGTGTATCGACGGATACACAGGCGGCATCTAGCGTGAAGGTGATCGACGGATCCCAGCTTACAAAAGATGCAGAATCCATTGGCTATAACCAAAAAGTTGCCAGAGGCGAAGATCTTCTGACTGGATATTCAAAAATCGTCCGAATGGGACCAGGTGAGATTTATGCAGGAGGAACAACAATAGCATCTCATGACGTTGCACGTATAGGAATAGGAGTAATGATTGAACGGGCAAAAGAAGAGGATACGGAGTGGTCTTTATATGATGCATGGAATAAATTCCTTGAAAATACAGACCGAGTTTCTTCGAAAGAATACATGGATGTAGAAGGCGATTATTACTATCGTGTTCGATGTGTTCATTCTGCTAATGATGATGTGAGCAGCAGTTTCACAGATGGAGTTTACATTGAGGAACCATAAGTAAGATTTTGTAGAAAAGAAAGAAGAATTTAACAAATTTATAATTACAATCAGATTAGTGGGCAAGGCCATTATAATGGTGGGAAAAACAAATTAAAAACAAATTTCGGGTAAAGTTAGTAGGTTGGATCATAATACTTTAGAAATTTAATAACAACTGAATATTGAAACAATTAGACGCTCTTCCACAGCAATCTACATATTTCATGGCCCTTACGTTGGTTCGCAGGGCTTTGGAAGGGCGAAGGAACTGGAGACAGTTCAAAGAAAATTTAAAAGAAAAAATATTATAACAATCAAGAGAAGTAAGTTTAGGTAAGTTTAGTTTTAGGACACGCAAGCTATTAAAAGCTGCGTGTCCTTTTCTGATTAATAAGAATTAAAATCCAGGAGAAGGTAGTACACGGTTGATCATATATTGTCTAAGACAGAATTGAGAGAGCCTGAGATTTTAAGAATCTTATCAATTGATTATAGATAAAAGGAATAAATAAACACATATATAAAATATATAAATTGGACAGGGGGGGGTAAATGTTATTGTTATTGTAATAATTACACAGGAGGAAAGGTGTTATGAAGAAAAAAGTTATTAGTATTTTACTATGCGCTGCAATGTGTGTGGGGATGGTTACAGCGTGTGGATCAAAAAAAGCAGATAAGGAGGCCGATTCATCTACTGATGAAAAAGATAAAGTGATAACAGTTGCTGCAAATGGTTCTTTTTATCCAATCATTTACACGGATGACAACGGAGAGTTAACTGGTTTTGAACATGATGTTATGGAAGAAATCGGAAAGAGATCTGGTTATGAGATCAAATTTGAGGTTGTGGGTGATTATTCAGCAATGTTTGAAGGACTAGATTCTGGAAAATATGATACAATTGCCGGTCAGGTTTCTGTAACAGATGAAAGAGAAAAGAAATATACATTTAGTGATGTTTATGGATATAATGCAATTAAATTAGCAGTTAGAGGTGATGATCCGGCAACTTCTATTGAAGATATGCAGGGAAGAAAGATATGTATTGAGTTTGGAACAGTTCTTGAAGCAGCATTGAACAAAATAAATGATACTTTTCCGGATGATAAGAAAATGGAGCTTGTTACAACAGAGGGAAATATTTATGATGAGTTAAAAGTTGGACATTATGATGCATTCCCGATTACAGTATTATCTTTTGATCAGATTAATGAAAAAGGTGAGTATGATTTCAAATTAATTGGCGATCCAATTCTAATTGACAAAAATGCGTTTCCATTTGCAAAAGATGTTGATCCAGATATGATAAATGCAGTGAATAAAGCAATTGAAGAAATGCAGGACGATGGAACAATGTCAGAGTTATCAGAGAAATATTTCGGCAGAGACATTTCAAAAGAGGAAATTACTGAATAGATAATGAATTTAGAAAAGGCAGTCATGAAGACTGCCTTTTCTTGGCAAAGGAGATAGAAATGGATTTTGACACACAATTTTTTGTTTCAATATTTCCGAAACTGATGTTAAAGATACCGTATACATTATGTTTAGGATGTGTCGCGTTTGCAATAGCTTTTGTATTAGGACTTTTTTTGGAAATTTGTTTTACCTCCAGATTTAAAATATTAAGAACATTGGCAGGACTATATATTTCTTACTTCAGATCAACTCCATATATTACTCAATTGTTTATTTTCTATTTTGGACTGCCACAAATATTTCCTGTTATGAGAAATCTAGTCGGAGGAACTGTTTTGGTCATTACCATAGCGATGAATTCTGCAGCATTTATTTCAGAGGTTATCCGAGGGGGATTACTGGCTGTGGATAAAGGACAGAGAGAAGCAGCTTTGTCTATTGGATTAAGCCCAGTGAGTGCCTACAAAGAAGTGATTTTGCCACAGGCGTTTGTAGCAGCATTTCCGTCATTGGGAAATTCATTTATTTCCATGATAAAAAATACTGCGATAGGATTTACGATAGGGGTTGTAGATATACTTGCACAGGCCAAAATTTTGGCAGCTTCATCTTTAAACTTCTTCGAGGCGTATATATCTGTGGGAGTTGTATACTGGGTAGTTTTAGTTGTGATAGATCGGCTGTTACGCTATATGGAATCAAAGATTTGTAAATATTTATAGATAACGAGGAGAAAGATGATATGAAAAACAGAGATGTGAATAGAATGACAAAAGCATTGGGACTTCGGAGAAAGATTATAGGCGTACGATTTCTCTACTTCAAACATGAGTATGATAAGTTATCTGTGGAGGAATATGGTAGAAAAACGAGTTATTGTATGATGGTAAAGCATGCAATGGAGGACAATTGCTTTAAAGCAAAATTAGAAAATTTTGGATGCAGATGTGCGTTGGAAGCGCTGGGGCTCGATGAGGAAATGGAGTGCGTAGAATCTGGACAGAGGTATTATAGCTTAAATCTTTATGAAAGCAGGGCGGTTGCAAAAGATGTAACAAAAGATATTTCAAGGATAAAACAAAAAATATATGGAGTTCAACTTGGTCCATTAGAGCAATTAGAAGATGCAGATGTTGCTATATTTATGGTCAATGCATATCAATTAATGCGTGTTGTTCAAGGGTATACGTATAAATGGGGAATTCCTAAGAATTTATATATGGCTGGCAATCAAGGTGTGTGTGCAGATCTGACAGCTGGTCCATTTGAAAAAAATGATATGAATTTTTCTGTTTTATGTGCAGGTACGAGAAAGATGTGCGCTTGGGAAGACGATGAAATGGGAGTTGGTCTTCCAATTCAACAATTTGAGCCGTTGACGGAAGGTATTATACAAACTATGAATTATATTGATTATCCGACTCAGAAAGATCAGATTAGCGAAAGACTCGATGATCCTATGGAATTGGGAGTTGCTGTCAATAAGAATGTGCATTATGGAAAATTGGGCAAACCTTATGTGCGTCCAAGTGTATATGAACAATTGAAAAATGGAGAACTGGAATGATTAAAGTAACGGATTTACATAAAAGCTTTGGAGAATTGGCTGTTCTGAAAGGAATTGATTTTCAGGCTGATACGGGAGAAGTTATTGTAATAATCGGACCGTCTGGAATGGGAAAGTCAACTTTTTTAAGGTGCATTAATTATATTGAACGACCAGAGAAGGGGATTATTGAAATTGATAATGTAAAAGTAGATGCTGAAAAATGTACAGAAAAAGAAATTAAACAGCTAAGATTAAAAACTTCGATGGTATTTCAGAATTACAATATATTTAAAAATAAGACAGTAATTGAAAATGTTATGTTGCCAATGACATCTGTCCAGAAAATCGAAAAAGAAATAGCAAAAGAAAAGGCTTTGCAATATCTGGATCAGGTAGGATTGTTGGATAAAGTTAATGAATATCCGTCGAGATTATCAGGAGGACAACAGCAGCGAGTAGGAATTGCACGGGCAATGGCAGTGAATCCCAAATTAATTTTACTGGATGAACCGACATCTTCTTTGGATCCAGAGCTTGTACTTGGAATCTTGGACATATTGAGAAATCTGGCGAATGAACATAAGCGTACGATGATTATTGTTACGCATGAAATGAGCTTCGCAAAGGAAATTGCTGACAGGATCATATTTATGGACGACGGCAGAATTATAGAGGAAGGAACTCCAGAGAAGATTTTTTCAAATCCTCAAAATGAAAGAACCAAAAGATTTCTAGAGAGATTCCAGACATTTTGAGAAAGTGAATTTAGCGAAGAATAGTTACAAAAAGGACAGAAAATAAAACCTTCTGTCCTTTTGCCTGTCAATCAAATTTGCATATTATAGTAATTGAATCAATTTACTGAGCGATTGCTTCGCGGAGTGCTTTAGCAAGCTGATCCGGGCAGGAAGTCGCTTTGGAACCACATTTGATTCCGGAAAGTCTTTCGATGGCGTCTTCCACTTTCATTCCTTTTACAAGGCTTGAGATTCCCTGAAGATTACCGTTGCAGCCACCTACAAAATCTACATCTTTAATTTTATCGCCGTCCAGCTCTACGTGAATCATGCTGGAACAGACACCATGTGTTTTATAATCCATGATAAATACCCTCCTATGTGTTATACCAGATATATGAATATCAGAAGCCATTCTAACAGAGAAGAATCTACTTGTAAAGAAAAATTAAGATTTCCAATAATATGAAAAAGAGTACATAGAGGAATACACAGGTACAGTAAAGAGCATCAATGCTTGACATTTGTGCATGGGGTAGGGGATAATGTACAGGATAACAGGAAATGTTTGTAATGATAGCGAAAAGGCAGTCGGATAAAGGAAATGTGCGGAAATCGCACAGTAAAAATGCATAGCAGGAGGAAAATCGGATGATAGGTATTATTGGAGCAATGGAAGAGGAAGTTGCAGCTCTGAAAAGTGAGATGGCAGATGCTAAAGTGACAGAGTTTGCTTCCATGACATTTTATAAAGGAACTCTTTGTGGAAAGGACACGGTTGTTGTAAGAAGTGGAATCGGTAAAGTTAATGCGGCAATCTGCGCGCAGATCCTGGTGGATAAATTTGGCGTAGATACGCTGATCAATACAGGTATTGCAGGATCCCTGGATGCAAGAATTGACATTGGTGATATGGTGATTTCTACAGACGCGGTGCATCATGATATGGACGCAACCATATTTGGAGATGCAATCGGCCAGGTGCCAAGAATGGATACGCGCACATTCCCGGCAGATCCGCATCTGGTAGAGCTTGCAGTGAAGGCAAATGAAAAAGCAAATCCGCAGATCCATACATTTACAGGAAGGGTCGCAAGTGGAGATCAGTTCATTTCTTCCGGAGAAGTGAAAGCACGTATCGTGGAGAATTTTCAGGCTCTCTGTACAGAGATGGAGGGAGCCGGAATTGCGCACGCCGCTTATCTTAACAAAGTTTCGTATGTCATCATTCGAGCAATTTCTGACAAAGCTGACAACAGTGCAACGATGGACTATCCAGAGTTTGAAAAACAGGCAATTGCCCACAGCGTGGCGCTTGTAAAGGAATTGCTCCCGATGATTTAAAATCAGAGAATAAATGATTCGATAAAATATAAGAAAAAATACCATAATCTGCGGTGTGCAGATGTCGCTTTATGGGGAACGTTTTTTCGCCCTTCTTTTGGAAAATCCATTATAATTGGTGCCAAAAGGAGGGCTTTTATCATGTTAGAATTAATGTTAGACAGACATGTGATCTATGTACTGATGGGAATGAGTGCATTTGCCGGAGTTGTGTCAAAGGTGGTCGTTGGAAGAACACTTAGGAAGCTGGTGGCAGCAGCGGAAAGTATGGGGAAGAGTAATCATCCGTTGATGCGGCTTGTGCGGGCGAAATTCGAGCACACCTGTATGATCAGTGAAAAGGTGGAAAACGTAGGCGTATTTGTGGACAAGTATCTCTATGAATACCGGGTCGGTGGAGTCAGGCTCCATGCATGGCGGCGGTTACAGATGGCAGGTGCCGGACTTTGTCTGATTCTTGGCGGAGTCGGTGCAATCATAAGTTATCGAATCAAAGGGGCGACAGAGCAGACAGCTATGATTGGCGGAACCGGCGTGGCGCTGGCGTTAATCGTATTCTTGGTACATATGCTGACGGATGAGGAGTACCGGCTGGAGGCAGTACGAAATTATATGGTAGATTACTTGGAAAATATTTATCAGCATCGCTATGAAAAAACATACAAGAAAGAAGTTCTGGCAGAAGAGGCAAGATCAGAAGAAGCGAGAATAGCGGAGAGTGCCAGAACACAAGAAAATGCAGGAATGACGAAGAATACCAGAATGCCAGAAGGAGAGAGAATGGGTGAGAATACCAGAATGCCAGAAGAAGAGAGAATGGGTGAGAATACCAGAATGCCAGAAGATACAGGAATTGTGAAGAATACCAGAATGCCAGAAAATGCAGGAAGGGCAGAGGGGGATAACTTGCCAGGTGAATCTATGAATCAGAAGAAGCAGGAACCAAAGCAGGAATTTCCTGGATCTATGGACAGTCTGCTTTGGGCGATGTATAAGACAGAACCGCTGCAGGTGGAAGATGACCGGAAAGTCAAAAAGACAGCTATATCGCAAAAACCAGGTAAAACAGAAAAAAAAGAAAAAACAATAGAATCGGAAGAGACAAAGGCGCAGGACGAGGCAAACAGAAATCAGCGTATCCGAGAAATCCTGGAGGAGTTTATGGCTTGATAATAAGAGACTGATTTGTTAAAATATAGATAACGGCTCAAAGTTAGTTTTGTGAAACAAGGACTGTCTGTGAGCTGTCACATTTATAAGAAGAAAATTATACAGATTTCTTCGAGACAAGAACTAGAACGTAACAGGTAGCATAAGGAGGACGAGTCCAATGGGAAGTAAAGTAACATTTGATTATTCAAAGGCAGATGCGTTTATCAGCGCACATGAGATGGAATCTATGAAGAAGATTACCGAGGCTGCAAAAGCTGAACTCCTGGGAAGGGAGGGAGCAGGAAATGATTTCCTTGGCTGGATCGATCTTCCAGTTGATTATGATAAAGAGGAGTTCGAGAGAATCAAGAAAGCCGCTGCAAAGATCCAGTCAGATTCAGAGGTGCTGGTAGTAATCGGTATCGGAGGATCTTATCTTGGCGCAAGAGCAGCAATCGAATTTCTTGGACACAGCTTTTATAATGTAGTATCAAAAGAGATCCGCAAAGCTCCGGAGATTTATTTTGCCGGTAACAGCATCAGCAGTACATATCTGAAACATCTGATTGAAGTGATTGGAGACAGAGATTTCTCAGTTAATATCATTTCCAAATCCGGAACAACAACAGAGCCTGCAATCGCATTCCGTATTTTCAAGGAGATGCTGGAGAAGAAGTATGGCAAAGCTGAGGCTGCTAAGAGAATCTATGCAACAACAGACAAAGCTCGTGGAGCTCTGAAAGGACTTGCTGATGAGGAAGGATACGAAGAGTTCGTAGTACCGGATGATGTTGGAGGACGTTTCTCTGTACTGACAGCTGTTGGACTTCTTCCGATCGCAGTCAGCGGAGCTGATATTGACGAGCTGATGGAAGGTGCAGCAGAAGGAAGAAAATTCGCACTTGAGAATCCATTTGAGGAAAATGACGCAATGCTCTATGCAGCAACACGTAACATTCTGCTCCGTAAGGGAAAAGCGGTTGAGATCATGGCAAATTATGAGCCAAGCCTGCATTATGTATCTGAGTGGTGGAAACAGCTCTTCGGAGAGAGTGAAGGCAAGGATAAGAAAGGAATCTTCCCTGCATCTGTAGACCTTACAACAGATCTTCACTCTATGGGACAGTTCATTCAGGATGGAAGCAGAATCATGTTCGAGACAGTTATGGAAGTGGAGGAGCCGACAGAGCAGATCACAATCGGTGAGGAACCGGTGGATCTGGACGGATTGAACTACCTTGCAGGCAAGACAATGGATTTTGTAAATAAGAGTGCTATGAATGGTACGATTCTTGCACATACAGACGGACAGGTTCCGAATCTGAAAGTGACAATTCCGGCGCAGGACGAGAAGTCACTTGGACAGTTATTCTATATGTACGAGTTCGCATGCGGTGTCAGCGGATATATTCTTGGAGTAAATCCATTTAATCAGCCGGGTGTAGAGAGCTACAAGAAGAACATGTTCGCACTTCTTGGAAAACCAGGATACGAAAAAGAAAGAGAAGAACTTCTTAAGAGATTATAAGAATGGCAACGATATACGAAAAATTAAAAGCGTATAGCGATTCTGACTATTATGGATTTCACATGCCGGGACATAAGCGTAAGATGCATATGTCCTGGGATGCGAATCCTTATACTGTAGATATTACAGAGATTGAAGGATTTGATGATCTTCACCATGCAGAAGGAATCCTGAAAGAGGCTCAGGAACGGGCAGCCAGAATCTATCATGCAGATGAGACACATTTTCTGGTAAATGGAAGTACAGTTGGAATTCTGAGTGCTATCGCGGGTGTGACGAATAAAGGAGATCAGATTCTTGTGGCGCGCAATTGCCACAAATCGGTCTATCATGCAATCTACATGAATGAGTTGAATCCGGTGTATCTCTATCCTAGGTTTGATTCAGAGTTACAGTTGAATATTGAGATATCCGCAGAGGATGTGAGGAGGGCCCTTAATCGGTATCCACAGATCCGAGCAGTCATGATTGTATCTCCGACTTACGATGGAATTGTGTCGGATGTGGCCGAGATAGCAAAGGCCGCACATGAAAAAGGACTGCCGCTGATCGTGGATGAAGCACACGGGGCTCATTTTGGTTTTCATCCCTATTTTCCGGAAAATGCAAATCAAAAAGGCGCAGACATTGTAATCCACAGTGTTCACAAGACACTTCCGGCATTTACCCAGACAGCACTTCTCCACATGAATGGAAATCTGGTAAACCGGGAAAAGGTGAGACGATATCTGCATATGTTACAGAGCAGCAGTCCGTCTTATATTCTGATGGCGGGAATCGATCAGTGCATGGAGATGCTGGATCATCACTGCGAGGAAGTTTTTGACCCGTATGTGGAGCGTTTGAAGAGATGTAGAGAAGAACTTGGAAAATGTGAACATATCCGGCTGGCAGAGACCAAACATTATGATAAGTCAAAGCTTGTATTATCAGTAGCAGGACTTACGAAAGGACTTGCGGATACATATGGTGCAGAAGCAACAGGTATTCAATTGCAGGAAGATTTATTAAATCAGTACCACCTGCAAATGGAGATGGCCGCGGGGACTTATGTGATTGCCATGACTTCGGTCGGGGATACCGATGAAGGAATGAAACGGCTTATAAAAGCAATTTATGAGTTGGATAAGAAATATAAACCTTTACAGGGGGCTTATAACACTGTAGATTCAGACATAGTGCCGGGAGAAATCAAAAAGTCGCAAAAGAAAGAAAAAAATTACGATATAGAACCGGGATATCTGCCACAGGCGGAAGTAATCTATTCACCGGCGCAGGTCATCAGCATGAAAGACGCAGGGGCAGATGGGTTTCAGGTTGTGCCATTGACACAGAGCGAAGGCTACATTTCCGCGGAGTACGCGTATCTCTATCCACCGGGGATTCCGACGCTGGTGCCGGGGGAACGGATCACAGCGCAGATCCGGGAACATTTTCAATGGTATATGGAAAGAACATATGAGATACAGGGAGTAGAAAAAGAAGGATACATAGAGGTATGGACGCATGGGTAAGATATATTATATAATGGGCAAGAGTTCATCTGGAAAAGATACATTATTCCGGAAGATCAAGCAAGAGCTGCCGATGCTTCAGACAGTGACGCTTTACACGACCAGACCGAAGCGGGAAGGTGAAAGAGAAGGCGTCGAATACCATTTTGTGACAGATGAACAGATGCATATTTTCGAGAGACAGGGAAAGGTTGTTGAACTTCGTACTTATAATACTGTTCACGGAGCATGGAAATATGCTACAATAGAAGATGGACAGGTCAATCTGGCAGAATCCGACTATCTGATGATCGGAACGCTGGAGTCCTATGGAAAGTTAAAGAAATATTACGGAGCGGCGTATCTTGTTCCGGTGTACATCGAAGTAGAGGACGGCGAGCGGCTGAACCGTGCACTTACGAGAGAGCGGCAGCAGGAAGTGCCACGTTACGCGGAGATGTGCAGAAGATTTCTCGCAGATACGGAAGATTTTTCCGAGGATCATCTGAGAGCTGCGGGAATAAAGAAGCGTTATTATAATGATGACCAAAAAAGATGCTTAGATGAAATTATAGAGGACATACGATATGGGAAGTTTTAAAGATGTAGTAGGACACAGAGAAGTAATTCAATATTTGCAGAATGCAGTTGCCGAGAATCGGGTATCACAGGCGTACATTGTGAATGGCGAGCGCGGAACCGGAAAGAAGATGCTGGCAAAGTTATTTGCCATGGCACTTTTATGTGAAGAACATGGACCGGAACCATGTAATAAATGTCATTCTTGTGTACAGGCAGAATCGAATAACCATCCGGATATTATCTGGGTGACACATGAGAAGCCGGGATCCATCGGAGTCGATGATGTGCGCACACAGATCAATAATACAGTTGCGATCAAGCCATATCAGGGCCCATATAAAGTTTATATTATTCCGGAAGCTGATATTATGACGGTACAGGCACAGAATGCGTTATTAAAGACGATTGAAGAGCCGCCACAGTATGCAGTATTTATTCTGCTGACGGAAAATGCAGACGTATTGCTTCCGACAATTAATTCCAGATGTGTCATGTTAAAACTTCGCTACATCAAAGATGCACTGATTAAAAAATATCTCATGGAGAGAATGGAAGTACCAGATTACAAGGCTGAAGTCTGCGCTGCATTTGCACAGGGGAACCTTGGAAAAGCTATCAAACTGGCAGGTTCCGAGCATTTTAATGAGCTCAAGGACGAAGTCCTGAACCTGATGCGCCATATAAATGAGATGGATATCAGTGAGCTTGTGGAGGCAGTGAAACGCTGCACTCTTTATAAAGTTGAAATCAACGACTATCTTGACCTGATCATGGTATGGTACAGAGATGTCTTGTTATATAAAGCGACAAGGGAAATAGATAAGGTTGTATTCAAAGATCAGATCGACTGCATGCGTGAGCAGGCAAGACGCAGTTCTTATGAAGGAATTGAGACGATTCTGGACAGCCTTGACAAAGCAAAAGCCAGATTAAAAGCAAATGTTAACTTTGATCTGGTCATGGAGCTTTTGTTCCTGACGATAAAGGAGAACTAGATTTATGACAAAAGTAATCGGAGTAAGATTCCGCCAGGCGGGAAAGATCTACTTTTTCTCACCGGGGAAATTAGAGATTAAACCCCAAGACCGTGTCATCGTAGAGACGGCTCGCGGTGTTGAGTTCGGAAAGGTTGTGACAGGTCCGAAAGAAGTAGAAGACGACAAGATCACACAGCCTTTAAAATCTGTGATTCGAATTGCAAACGAAGAGGATTACAAAAAAGAAGAGAAAAACAGAGAAAAAGAAAAAGAAGCATTTAACATCTGCTTAGAGAAGATCCGTAAACACGGTCTGGAAATGAAGCTTATAGATGCGGAGTATACATTTGATAATAATAAAGTGTTATTTTACTTTACCGCAGATGGAAGAATTGATTTCCGTGAGCTGGTAAAAGATCTGGCAAGCGTGTTCCGTACACGTATCGAGCTTCGTCAGATTGGTGTCCGTGATGAGACGAAGATTCGTGGAGGCATTGGTATCTGTGGAAGACCACTTTGCTGTCACACGTATCTGTCTGAGTTCGCACCGGTATCGATCAAGATGGCGAAAGAGCAGAACCTGTCTCTGAATCCGACAAAGATATCCGGAGTCTGCGGCAGACTGATGTGCTGTCTGACTAACGAAGAAGAGACCTATGAAGAGCTGAACCGTCAGCTTCCGGGAGTTGGAGATCATGTGACGACGCCGGAAGGACTTCATGGTGAAGTTCAGGCCGTTCACGTACTGCGTCAGATTGTAAAGGTTATTGTGACGCTGGATAACGATGAAAAAGAAATCCGTGAATATCCGGCAGGTGAGCTGAGATTCAAATCAAGAAAGAAGAAAAAAGATGCAAAGCTTTCGAAAGAGGAGTTTGCACAGTTAAAAGCTCTGGAGGAGAAAAATGGCGCCTCCAAGTTAAATGATGACTAATAAGAAGCCCGATGAACGCCTGGATGATCTCCAGGTGAAGGGCTATGAGATTATACAGAAGCCCGGTCGGTTCTGCTTTGGCATGGACGCCGTGCTTCTGTCTTCCTATGCAAAAGTAAAACGTGGGGAACAAGCACTGGATCTTGGGACCGGAACCGGAATTCTTCCGATTTTACTGGAAGCAAAGAATCCGGGACTTCATTATACAGGTCTGGAAGTTCAGGAAGAAAGTGCTGATATGGCAAGAAGAAGCGTGGCACACAACGGGCTGGAGAACAAGATAGATATCGTTACCGGTGATATCAAAGAGGCAAGTCACATATTTGGAAATGATTCGTATGAAGTCATTGTATCCAATCCACCGTATATGATTGGAGAACACGGCCTGAAAAATGATAACGAGGCTTTGTATATCGCAAGACATGAAGCGTTATGCACATTAGATGATCTTCTGCGAGAAAGTGCAAAAGTACTGAAAATGAAAGGACGTTTCTACATGGTGCACCGTCCTTTCCGCCTGCCAGAAATCTTTACAAAAATGTGCAATTACAGAATCGAGCCGAAGCGCATGCGTCTCGTCCACCCATATGCAGACAAAGAGCCAAACATGGTTCTTATCGAGGGCCTCAAAGGCGGAAAACCACGCCTCGCCGTAGACCCGCCGCTCATAGTCTACACGAAAGACGGGGAGTATACGGAAGAAGTACTGAAATTGTACGGGATGAAATAAAAGGAGAATTATATGTCAGGAACATTATATCTGTGTGCAACTCCGATTGGCAACCTGGAGGACATGACATTTCGCTGTGTCCGTATTTTAAAAGAAGTTGATTTGATCGCAGCAGAGGATACCCGCAATAGTATTAAGCTTTTGAATCATTTTGATATTCACACACCGATGACCAGTTATCATGAATATAACAAGATTGCAAAAGCGCATACGTTGATTGAGCACTTGGAAAATGGTGAAGATATTGCACTGATCACGGATGCGGGAACACCGGGAATCTCTGATCCGGGTGAAGAGCTGGTGGCAATGTGTCAGGAAGCAGGAATCACTGTGACAGCAGTTCCGGGGGCAGCAGCTTGCATCACAGCGCTGACCATTTCCGGATTGTCCACAAGAAGATTCGCGTTTGAAGCATTTCTTCCGACAGATAAAAAAGAACGACAGGCAGTGCTAAACGAACTGATGGAAGAGACAAGAACTATGATTATCTACGAAGCACCGCACAGACTGGTCCGGACATTAGAGCTTCTGCTTGCGACCTTGGGTGACAGAAGAATCCGCATTTGCCGGGAGCTTACGAAAAAGCATGAGACAGTCTTTGCAACAACGATCAGTGCGGCAGTGGAATATTATAAAGAGCAGGAACCAAAAGGGGAATGCGTGCTTGTCATTGAGGGTAAGAGTCGTCAGGAACAGATAGAAGAAGAACGCCAGAAATGGGAAGAAATGTCCATTCAGGAACATATGGATTATTATATGAATCAGGGGATTCAGAAAAAAGAAGCAATGAAAATGGTCGCGAAAGACCGGGGAGTCGGAAAGAGAGACATTTACCAGGCGTTGTTGTAAAAAAGTAATGATGGATAAAAAGCCTGAATTGCAGTAGTCAGGGGAAGACAAAGAAAGGGGCTGATCAGATGGCAAGTCTGACATTAAAACATGTAGATCGCGCATTTCCGAATGGATATGAGGCAGTAAAAGATTTAAATTTCCAGATTGAAGACGGAGAATTTGTAATATTGACTGGTCCATCCGGGAGTGGAAAAAGTGCTGTTATGCGCATGATCGCAGGTCTTGATGAAGTGAAAAACGGAGAGATATGGATTGGAGACAAGCTGGTCAACAGTCTTCCGCCGGAGGAGCGCGGAATTGCCATGATTTTTCAGAATTATACTGTGTATCCGCGAATGACAGTTCTGGAAAATGTAGAACTGGGCTTAAGACTTCGCGGCATAGATGAAAAAGAAATAGGAAAACGGACACTGGAAGTTCTGGAACTTCTAGATCTTGTAGAAGTCCGATTTGCAAAAGTAAAAAACTTGTCAGATCTGTGGAAACATCGGACCGCGCTGGCGCGTGCCATGATTTTGGAGCCAGATGTAATCCTCATGGATGAGCCGCTTCGCAATGTAAGTCCCAAATTCCATAATCAGTTGACTCAGGAGCTGGTGGAATTGCAGGAGAGAACCGGAGTTACAATACTGTATGCTACAAAAAATGTGGAAGAGATGGCACTATTGGGGAAACGAAAAGTGATGGTGTAAAATAAAAGAAATATATTATTAAAAAGGGTTGGAATCTAGGTTTCAACCTTTTTCTATGTAATGCTTTACTTCTAGAGAAGAGTATGCTATGATATGTCCAATTCAGGAGGAAGTCTAGTCTCCGAATATTCAAGCCGTAAGGTGTTCATTTCGGCGTTTCGAATTCTGAAACAATTACCCGATATGAAAAATGTAACTTGTAAACGTAGGAAGTTCTATTGAAAACAGGTACCAAAAAAATTATAATGAGAGGAGAATTAGATGGACAAAAGAAAAATCATAGAATGGCACCCGGCATTTGAAGCATCTATTCAGATTGAATTTGAAAATGAAATTGAAAAAATGACATTTGAACCGGAACATTTATTATCGAAACAGCCAATGCGGATTGATGAATTGGTGATTAAAATTCGTGGTGAAGAAAAGATTCAAAAGAACATAGGACGGATATTCCGAAAGCACAATATTATTGAATATAAAAGCCCGGACGATTATCTGACAATCAATGATTTCTATAAAGTATATGGTTATTGCTGCTTTTATCAGTCGGATACAGAGCATGTGTGTGAAATTAAACCGGAAGAATTAACGATTACTTTTATTTGTAATCATTATCCTGTGAAAATGCTCCGGCATTTACAAGAGTTTCGCAAACTGCAAATAGAATGTGTTGAATCTGGAATCTATTATATAACAGGAGATGCATTTCCCATACAGTTACTCATTACAAAAGAGCTGGATAAAGAGGAAAACCGCTGGCTCTGTAGTCTGAGGAATGACATCACAGATAGAATGGAAATTGAAAATCTAGTGAGACAATATGAAGAAAAGAAAAACTCTAAATTATACCAGGCGGCAATGGAAGTTATCACGCGAGCAAACTGGAAGGCAATGAAGGAGGTAAAATCGAGTATGTGTGAAGCATTAAAAGAATTGATGGCAGAAGAATTTCAAGAGGTAAGAGATCAGGTAACAGAAGAAGTGACAGAACAACTCATTTGTAATGCGTATAAAAATATCGGTGATTTGGAAAAGGTTTCTGAGATACTAGGAGTACCTGTGGAAACTGTTAAGAAAGCAGTTGAAAAAGAAAAGTAAGAAAAGGTCTGACTTTTAAAAAGATTTAAGTAACAAAAGGGGAAGATTTCATAAGAAGGATTTGTGGAATCTTCCTCTTTAGGGTATTTGGTTAATATTTTTAAAATAATATTTTGTGTTTTTAGTAGCTAAAATGTAAGGCGTTTTGACATTTTAAATTTGAGACAGTAATTAATTAAAGGTAAAGCTTTCGTTATGAAGAGTTAGATATTCCAGTAGATGAAAAAATCAGGGAGGAATTGAATGATATGTGTAATTTATCAGAAGGTATTGAAGAAAAGGGAATGAAAAAGGGTGAATAAATGGTTGGACATATGTCATGCGATGTGCTAATATATACATGTATACAATCTGGAAATAAACGTAATTATTCAGAAGAATATAATTACAGGTAATCAGGAGGACTAGACATGTTGAAATTATATGACGGCGGTGCGTATCTGGTAAATGGCACCGAGATCATTACGGACGAAGCAGAAGTAAAGGCAAAGACAGGCCGTGAGGTATCCAAGGAGGAAGCCAGAACGCAGACAATGGCTTACGGAATTTTAGAGGCTCATAATATATCAGACAATATGGAGAGACTGCAGATCAAATTTGATAAGCTGACATCTCATGACATTACATTTGTCGGAATTATTCAGACAGCGAGAGCTTCAGGACTGGAGAAGTTTCCAATTCCATATGTATTGACGAACTGTCACAACTCACTCTGCGCGGTCGGCGGAACGATTAATGAAGATGACCACATGTTTGGACTGACTTGCGCAAAGAAATACGGCGGTGTCTATGTACCGCCGCATCAGGCAGTTATTCACCAGTTTGCCCGTGAGATGCTGGCAGGCGGCGGCAAGATGATCCTTGGATCCGACAGCCATACCCGCTATGGAGCACTTGGAACGATGGCTATGGGTGAAGGTGGACCGGAACTTGTAAAGCAGCTCCTGAATAAGACATATGATATTAAGATGCCAGGTGTGATTGGAATTTATCTGGACGGAGAGCCGGTCAAAGGCGTCGGACCACAGGACGTGGCACTTGCAATTATCGGCGCAACATTTGCAAATGGTTATGTAAACAATAAAGTTATGGAATTTGTCGGACCAGGTGTGGAGAAGTTAAGTGCTGATTTCCGTATCGGAATCGATGTTATGACAACGGAGACAACATGTCTGTCTTCTATCTGGAAAACAGATGATAAGATTAAGGAGTTCTATGAGATCCACGGCAGAAGTGAAGATTACAAAGAACTGAATCCTGGTGCAGTTACATATTATGATGGTATGGTCTATGTGAACTTAAGCGAGATACGTCCGATGATTGCAATGCCGTTCCATCCGTCAAATGTATATACAATCGACGATGTACGTAAGAATCTGAAAGACGTGCTTCACGATGTAGAGCAGAAAGCACTGGTGAGCCTGGATGGTGCTGTGGATTATTCACTTCAGGATAAAGTGATTGATGGAAAACTTTATGTGGATCAGGGAATCATCGCAGGATGTGCCGGTGGTGGATTTGAAAATATCTGCGCAGCAGCAGACATCATAAAAGGTCATTACATTGGCTCAGATGAATTTACATTTAGTGTATATCCGGCAAGTACACCGATCTATATGGAACTTGTGAAAAACGGTGCAGTTGCGGATCTTATGGAAGCAGGAACAATTGTAAAAACAGCATTCTGTGGACCATGCTTTGGAGCTGGAGATACACCGGCAAATAACGCATTTTCTATTCGCCACTCTACAAGAAACTTCCCGAACCGTGAAGGTTCCAAGCTTCAGAGTGGGCAGATTGCATCCGTTGCACTTATGGATGCCCGTTCAATTGCAGCAACAGCAGCAAATAAAGGTTTCCTGACACCTGCAACAGATATGGACGTAGAATACAAGGGACAGAAATACCACTTTGACCAGAAGATTTATGCAAATCGTGTATTTGACAGTCATGGTGTGGCTGATCCGGATACAAAGATCAAGTTCGGACCGAATATCAAAGACTGGCCGGCAATGTCAGCACTTCCAGAGAATCTGGTATTGAAAGTTGTATCAGAGATTCACGATCCGGTTACAACAACAGATGAGCTGATCCCATCTGGAGAAACATCTTCTTACAGATCCAATCCACTTGGACTGGCAGAGTTTGCACTTTCCAGAAAAGATCCTGCATATGTAGGACGTGCAAAGGAAGTACAGAAAGCACAGAAAGCAATCGAAGCAGGCGAATGTCCGTTAGAGGTATTGGAAGAATTAAAACCGGTTATGGCAAAGATCCAGGAGAAATATCCGGAAGCAGGAAAAGGAAATATCGGAGTCGGAAGTACGATCTTTGCAGTAAAACCAGGTGACGGTTCAGCAAGAGAGCAGGCAGCTTCCTGTCAGAAGGTGCTCGGTGGCTGGGCGAATATTGCAAATGAATATGCGACAAAAAGATATCGCTCCAATCTGATCAACTGGGGAATGCTTCCATTTATCACAAAAGAAGACGACAAGAAATTAAGCTTCAAAAATGGCGATTATATCTTTGTACCGGAAATCAGAAAAGCAGTGGAAAACAAAGATGCAGAGATCAAAGCTTATGTAGTCGGAGATACATTGAAAGAAGTCACATTTACACTTGGAGATATGACAGACGCAGAAAGAGAGATTATTCTCAAAGGTTGTCTGATTAATTATTATAAGGGCTAAATAATCCGATAGGTAAAATTCACGTTCTATGTTCCGTTGCACTGGGAATTATGCTGAATTTTATCTTGCGCAGTATTTTGAGCGGTAATATAATTGAATAAACGAATGTAAATAAAAGGCGGCACTTATGAAAAAAAGTGACGCCTTTTTGTAACACTTGGGATATTTTGGGACTCTTATATGTAGAAGAAGTAATAATACTTTTTACACTGGGTATTGGGAACGGCAGTTGGATAAGTCAATGGAGGAGTGTGGAGAACTTCTTGAGAAAAACAAATTGAGGAGGAAAAAGAATGAAATGTGATGCAAAAGCATTTTCAAAGCTATATGAGCAGGTCTATCAAGACCTCTATCGCTACGCGCTTTGTCTGATGCGTGATCCGCATGAGGCAGAAGACGCGGTGAGTGCGGCAGTGTTATCTGCTTATGAACATATACATAAACTTCGAAAAGAAGAAGCTTTCAAGAGCTGGATTTTTACAATTTTGTCAAATATATGTAAGAAAAGATTGAAACAGGTGGCGAAAGAAGGAATACAGCAGACAGAAGATTTTTTCCCGGAAGGACAGGTGGAAGGAATTCATGAAGAAGATGTGGGACTTGCGATGGATGTGAGAAATGCATTTTTTATTCTTTCAGAAGAAGAGCAAATGATAGTCGGGCTGTCAGTGTTTGGCGGTTATAACAGCACAGAAATCGGGAAGACCCTAAGCCTGAAGCCGGGAACTGTCCGGGTAAAACGAAGCCGAGCGCTGGAGAAGATGCAGTGTGTGTTGGATGGGAGGACATTTTATGAATAAGAATGAGCAGGACATGATTCGGAAAATAAAGGAAAAGTCAGAACAGGTTCCGGTGCCGAAAGCGCTTGAACCGAGGCAGATTGAAGCAAAGCTTGCAGGGAAGAAGAAAAAAGTGTGGACTCCGGCGAGAATCGGTGGGCTGGCAGCAGCATGCCTGGTGCTAATCGTGGGAGTGATGGTATGCCAGAATTATTTTAAAATGGAAGACGCGACTCGAGATGATAAGATAGCAGGCAGTGATGTGACAATCAGTGACAGTACGAAAGTAGAAAGTGCGGCGGAATATAAGGATGTCTATGCATATTTGGAAAAATATAAGAAAGATCAGGAAAGAGACAGTGCATACACTTCAAGCTGGGCAAGATCATTGAATGATATAAGAGTCGATGAATCAGCTGACAGTAAGGCAAGTGGAGATGCAGCACAGAATATGGAAGAAAGCAGTACTGCAGCAGCGGACACCGGAATGGCAAGCGGTTCTTATTCTGAGACAAATGTACGTCAGGAAGGTGTGGATGAGGGGGATACAGCTAAAACAGATGGAACATACCTTTACGTGTTAAAAGATAAGAGCGATCAGATTGCCATTATAGATACCCGCGATAATCGGATGAAGCAAACGGCGACTATAACAGTGGAAGATGTTTCTGAAATCCAGGAAATGTATCTGGACATTGAAAGAAATCAATTAATCGCAGTGTGTGACGGTTATGTGGGCGGCAAATGGAATGATGATGATTATGGATATGGTCAGAGGGCTAATACGACCGCAGTAACTTATGACATTTCAGACCGGGAAAATCCAAAAGAAGTTGGCAGGGTCAGTCAGAGTGGATATTACAATTCTTCAAGAATTGCAGATGGATACTTATACTTATTCAGTGATTATTATGTAACACTTGATGGTATAACGGCGAAGAATCCGAAGTCCTATATACCACTTGTAAACGATAATCTGATCAAAGAAACAGATATTTGTCTTCCGTCCATTTCAAAGGCAGATATGTATTCGATCATCACATCAGTTTCTCTGGAAAATCCAAATGAGACAGCGCACAGTAAGGCACTTTTGGCAGACGGTGGCAATTTATATGTGAGCAACGATAATATTTATTTTTATGAAAATGTGTGGCAATATTCTGGAAAAGATGTGACGACAATCCGAAAAGTTTCTTATGAAAGTGGGAAATTGACGGCTGGGGCACAGTGCAAAATAGACGGTTATATTAATGATTCATTTTCTATTGATGAATATGATGGATATCTGAGAGTTGTAGTGACCGATGGCGACACGAACAGTGTTTATGTTTTGAATCAAGAACTGAAAGAAACCGGCTCCATCAAAGGTCTGGCAGAAGATGAGAGGGTGTATTCCGCAAGATTTATGGGAAAGGCAGGATACTTTGTAACATTTAAAGAGACGGATCCGTTATTTTCCGTTGATCTGTCGGATCCGAAAAATCCAAAGATCATAGGAGCGTTGAAGATACCTGGATTTTCAGATTATCTGCATCCGTATGGGAAAAATAAGCTTCTGGGTATTGGGATGAATGTTGATGAAAAGACTATGTCAACAGATGGCGTGAAATTGACGATGTTCGATATTTCTGATCCGGAAAATGTGAAAGAGGAGCAGACTTATGTCATTGAAAATGTGTACTATACAGATGTTTCTTATGATTATAAGGCAGCTTTAGTAGATGCAGAGAAAAATCTGATTGGTTTTGCTGCAGACAGCGAAGGCGGCCGGGAGTACTATACATTTTCTTACGACGAAAAACAAGGATTTACATGTACGATGCATGAGGAAATCAATGGAAATAATATGAGGATCACAAGAGGTATTTATATAGAAGATACGCTTTATGTTATCCAGGGAAATATTATAGAAGCGTATAGCCTGAAAGATTTCAAAAAAGTGGACGATATCATTTTGTAACATTTTTGTAACAAAATCTCGTATGTTTTTGACAATAAGACTGGTGTATGATAAACTTGTATCTGTAGAATTGTCAAAAAATTTGAGGTGAGAATATTGGATAAATATGAATATCGGGTAAAAACCGAGCAGATGCTCGAACATTACGAAAAGAAACAATTTAGAAAAGCAATGGAAATTGCCGATACAATAGACTGGAGAAGGGTGAAGAGCCCGGCAATGTTAAATACAGTAAGCGAAATCTACGAGAATAACGGGGAGTTTCAGAAGAGCCGTGATACGCTTATGATCGCATTTGACAGAGCACCGTCCAGCAGAAAGGTTGTGTATCGTCTGGCAGTACTTGCCCTGAAACTGAATGATCTGAATGAGGCTTCGGACTGTTATGAGGAATTTGTAAAACTGGCACCGAGAGATCCGAATCAATTCATTTTGAAATATCGGATTTTGAAGGCACAAGGGTCCGATCTGTCAGAACAGATTTCGGCACTGGAAGAATTTAAAAAGGCAGAATATATTGAAAAATGGGCGTATGAGCTCGCAAAGCTATATCATGAAGCAGGCATGACCTCAAAGTGCCTGGAAGAATGTGACGATTTGATCTTGTGGTTCAGCGAAGGAAAATATGTATATCAGGCAATGGAATTGAAGATGAAGTACAAACCACTGACACCACTCCAACAGGAAAAGTACGATGAGTATAAAGGTGTACCGAAAAAAGAGCCTAAGAAAGCAGTGGATAAAAAACCTGAGCGAGCTGCGCTTAAGGATGTAAAGAGTATCCCACAGGATACTGTATCAATTCCAAAAGAACAGATTAAAGCAGCGCAGGAAGCAGCAGAAGCTGCGGAGGCAGAACAGCAGGAATCAGGAGCCAATACAACAGAAACTGTGGATGGTCTGGATGCAACGAGAAGAATTCCGACAGCAGAGCTTGGAGAAGCATTGAAGGCAATGGAAGAAAATGCCAAGGCAGACAAAGAAGTTCCGATAGAAGAACCGGTTTTAGAAGAACCAGTTTCAGAAGAGCCGGAAGCACTAGCTGAGGAACCAGTCCTGGAGCCGGAAGAAGCTGTTTCAGAAGAACCAGAAGTTGTAGAAACAGAAGCACCAGTCATTGAACCAATCGGAAAAGAAACTCCGGAAGAAGCTCGGAATGTCAGAGAGTTAGAAGGAATTCTTCAGCATGCGGCAGAAGGACCAAAAAAATCTATTACGACAGTTGTGAAGGGTGCGACACTTCAAGAAGCACTGGCTAATGGCGTGGCTATGGCGAGTGGAATTAATCCGGAAGACCAGAAGAAGATGGAGGAACGAGAAGAAGAACTCCGCATTGAAGGTCAGATGAAGATTGAAGACATCTTGATGGAATGGGAAGCTAAGCAGAAGGTAAATGCTGAGGCGATCGCAAAGCAAAAAGTATCCGATGAAGAACGACTTAGAAAAGAGAGAGAAGCACTGGAAGCCCGCCGAGAGGCAGAAAGACTTGAGGCAGAGAGACGCGAGGTAGAAGAAATAGCAAGACGGAAAGCAGAAGAAAAAGCCCGTCAGGAAGCAGAAGAGAAAGCACGCCGTGAAGCGGAAGAGAAAGCTCGTCGTGAAGCAGAGGAGAAGGCTCGTCGTGAAGCGGAGGAGAAGGCTCGTCGTGAAGCGGAAGAGAAGGCTCGTCTTGAGGCAGAGGAAGCAAGAAGAAAGGCATTGCTTTCTGATGATATCAGACAGCTTGTGGAAGAGCTGGAAGACCGTGTGACAGCACAGGAGAAAGAAGAGGAAAATTTTGATATAGAAGAGGAACTGGAGCTTGCAAAAGCAGAAGGGGAATCTGTTGAAGAAGAAATTGTAGATCAGTTTATTTCAGAAGAAGAGCTGGACGATATTGTGGAAGAACCTGAAGAGTCTGAAGAAGAACCTGAAGAAGAGATTGTTGAAGCAGTTTCGGAAGAAGAGACGGAGGACGAGGATTCTGAGGATGAAGATGATTTCGAAGAGGAAGAGTTTGAAGACGAAGACTTTGAGGGTGAGGACGAAGAGTTTGAAGCAGAAGATGAAGTCGACGCTGTAGAAGAAATCGAAGAAGTACAAGAAGATGAAGAAATTCCGGAAACAGAAAACCAGGATGATTCGGAAGACAATTCCGAAGACGAGGATGAAGATGATTTTGAAGAGGAAGATGGATTCGACGAAGACGATTTTGACGAAGATGGTTTTGCAGATGAATTCCCGGAGGAAGATGAGGAAGAAGTAGAGGAATTCGATGCAGAGTGGAATGAATTCCCGGAAGATGAATCCGAGGACGAAGACGATTTCGAGGAAGAGGATGATTTCGAGGAAGAGGACGACTTCGAGGAAGAGGATGATTTCGAGGAAGAGGACGACTTTGAGGAAGAGGATGACTTTGAGGAAGAAGACGACTTTGAGGAAGAGGATGACTTCTATGAAGATGATTATGTAGAAGACGACGATTACGAAGAGGATGACTTTGAGGAAGAGGACGACTTCGAGGAAGACGATTTCGAGGAAGAGGACGACTTCGAGGAAGAGGATGATTTTGAGGAAGAGGATTTCGAGGAAGATGACTTTGAAGATGAGCTTCCTGAGATTCCGGATCCGGAAGAACTTGAAGGAGACTTGGAAATTGAAGAACCATCTGAGGAAGAGATTCAGCGCAGAATTAAGAAGTCAAAAGGAAGTGGAGTTCCATTTGATACCGGATTTGTTGTAACAGGAAGATATGACTTAAGTGCAACCAGTGAGATTGGACTGAAAGCCGGACTGACAGAGGAGCAGAAGAAATTATTCTCTTACTTCGTACCGGTCAGAGGAATGAGTGAACAGATTGTTGCAGTACTTGATAATGACAGACGTGCCCAGAGAGAGGGAACTTCAAGAACCGGTAACTTAATGATCATTGGCCGTAAGGGATCTGGAAAAACAGTACTTGCAGTAGATATTGTAAAAGCAATCCAGAAACAGAGAAATCTGAAACAGGGTAAAGTTGCTATTGTTACAGGTGAATCGCTGAATAAGAAGGAACTTGGCAATATTATCCAGAAGCTTCGCGGTGGAGCGATCATCATCGAAAAGGCTGGTAAGTTGAATTCCAGAACAATCAAGGAACTGAATGCATTGATGTCAAGAAAGACCGGAGAGCTTCTCTTTGTTCTTGAAGATCAGAGAAAACCTCTGGAGAGAATTATGACAGCTAATCCGGATTTCAAAAAGAAATTCACTTCTAAGCTTGAGCTTCCGGTATTCATCAATGATGAGTTAGTAACGTTTGGTCAGACTTATGCGAAGGAAAATGGATATAAGCTTGATGAAATGGGAATTCTGGCACTTTACAGCCGAATTGATGTAATGCAGCGTGAAGATCATGCGGTTACAGTTGCGGAAGTAAAAGAAATCATGGATGAAGCAATTAAACATTCACAGAAAGCAAATGTAAAGCATCTTGCAAGACGTGTATTTGGAAAATCTACGGATTCGTCAGATCGCATTATTCTGAAGGAAGAAGATTTTAAAATTTAATGATATAGTGAATGTAAGTGATGAAGCAGGGATACAATTGTAGAAAATTGTATCCCTGTTTTTTGTCTGGAATCGAGTGACATAGATTGAATTTTGTGTTCCGCTAAGGTATACTTAAGATATTGAAATCCGGATGAAATGTGAGGGAAGTTTATGGAGAAAGAATGGAAAGCTTATGAAATCGGAGAATTAGATCAGTACCTTTTCGGACAGGGAAATCACTACGAAATTTATAAGAAGCTGGGTGCACATATGGTGGACGACGAAGGGCAGGAAGGAGTTTATTTTGCTGTCTGGGCACCGAATGCGAAATCAGTGTCTGTAGTGGGGGAATTCAATGACTGGGATCGCACAAGAAACCCTATGACAAGGGCGGAATATATCGGAATTTACACATGCTTTGTACCGGGAGTAAAAGAAGGCATGATGTATAAGTTCTGTATTGAGACGATTACAGGGGAGTATCATATGAAGGCAGATCCGTATGCCAATTATGCAGAACTTCGTCCGGGTACAGCATCAAGAATAACGAATATTGAGAATTTGAAATGGACCGATAGTTCCTGGATGACTGCACGGGAAAAATGGAACCACAAAAAAGAACCAATGTCTGTATATGAGGTTCATATGGGTTCCTGGAAGAGACACCCAGGCACAGAGGACGAGGGATTCTATACTTATCGTGAGTTTGCAAAAGAAATCACAAAGTATATGAAAGATATGGGATATACGCATGTGGAGATCATGGGAATCGCAGAACACCCATTTGATGGATCATGGGGATATCAGGTGACAGGATATTATGCGCCGACAAGCCGTTATGGAACACCGGAAGATTTTGCGTGGATGATCAATTATCTGCATAGAAATGGAATCGGTGTTATTATGGACTGGGTTCCGGCACATTTTCCAAAGGACGAGCATGGACTTGCCGAGTTTGACGGAACAGCAACTTACGAGTATGCAGATCCAAGAAAAGGGGAGCATCCGGACTGGGGGACGAAGATATTTGATCTTGGCAAGAATGAGGTAAGGAACTTCCTGATTGCCAATGCACTTTTCTGGGTGGAGCATTTCCATATTGATGGACTTCGCGTTGATGCAGTTGCTTCTATGCTGTACCTGGATTATGGAAAGAAAGACGGAGAATGGGTTCCGAACCAGTATGGAGGTAATGAGAACCTGGAGGCAGTAGATTTCTTCAAGCATCTGAACACAGTTGTACTTGGAAGAAATCCGGGAGCACTCATGATCGCAGAAGAATCTACAGCATGGCCGA